>Ga0155400_129_pt1 | contig 25168 bp, 32 predicted proteins | sample RifCSPhighO2_02_FD_106368 | JGI IMG/M metagenome (GOLD analysis project Ga0155400, IMG submission 106368) | Candidatus Kaiserbacteria bacterium RIFCSPHIGHO2_02_FULL_55_20
CTTTCCGCCGTATCGCTTTTTATCGCCGTCGCGCAATTCATGCGCTTCATGCGCCCCCGTGGAAGCGCCGGATGGCACCGCCGCGCGCCCCATCGTGCCGTCGTCGAGGATGACATCCGCCTCCACCGTGGGATTCCCGCGTGAATCAAGTATTTCGCGGGCACGGACGGATTGGATCTTCATGTCGGCAATTATATATCAAAGTTTGAGGTTTTCCGCCTCCACCTCTTGTGCCTTCACCTCCACCTTTTCGGATACTGTGCGCAGCCAGTCCGTCTGTAGGAGCGTGCGTGCCGCATAGACGGCAGCGGCCATCGCCGCCACGCCGCCTACTGCTAGTCCCCATCGCGGCCCGATGTATTCTCCGATAAGCCCCACGAACGGAGCGCCCACGAGCGTCGAGCCGAAAATGGCCATGGACCAGAGCGACATGACCTGGCCGCGCATGTGCGGCGCGGCGGCAAGCTGTATCATCGTGTTGCCGAGCGAGGTCAGGTTGATGGAAAAAAATCCGACGAACACCATCCCGACGATGGCGAGCGAGAGGGTGGGCATGATAGCGGTCACCACAATGGAAAGGCCGAAGAAAAATGCGGACGCGACGAATTCATGCGGGGCGACTTTCACGCGGCTTGCGGCGAAGAGCCCGCCCGCGACCGAGCCCGCGCCCATCGCGGAGAGCAGCGCCGCATAATCGGCGGCGACCCCGGCAAAGGTGCCCTGCGCGAGAAGCGGCAGACTCACCTGGAATTCGTACGCCAAGGTCCCGATGACCGCCATGGCAATAAGCACCGTCTTGATGACGGGCACCGAAGCCGCGTAGGAAACGCTCTCAAGCAAATGCCCGCGCGGCTTTTCCTTCCGTTCTTTCTTATGCATCTCCTTTTCGTCCATGAAGAGAAGCATTGCAATCACAGCGATAAAAGAAAGCGCATTCGCGAAGTAGCAGGCGGCAATACCGATGCTTACGATGACGGAACCCGCAATCATAGGACCGACGGCGCGCGCAAGGTTCGCGACGGTTGAGTTGAGCGTTACGGCGTTGCGCAGGTTTTCGGGTCCTACCATTTCATGGACGAACACCTGCCGAGTCGGATGGTCGAACAAGTTGATGACGCCAAGAATGAGCGCGAAGGCGTACAGCATCCACATGGTGATGACATTTGTAAAAACAAGAGTACCGATGGCGAACGCGACGAGAGCAGACGCCGATTGTGTGACGAGGAGTATAGTTCGTTTAGAATACCGGTCGGCCGGAATGCCGCCGAACGGGCCACCGACAAGTTGCGGGAAAAAACGGAACGCCAGAATGATCCCCAACTGCGTACCGGAATCCGTGAGTGTGAGTACGAGCCAGCCGAGTGCGACAATTTGCATCCATGACCCGACCTGCGAAAGTCCCTGCCCGATAAAGTACAGCCGGTAATTGCGAATCTTGAGCGATGAAAACGTTTGTGTGCTGAATTGTTTTAGTGCTTCCATACAATAAAGAGGTCAAGAATACTTGATTGTATCGCACGCCCCGCGCGGGAAATCAAACTTTGGGAGTGGAATTGCCGTCGTCTCCGTCAACGGGTCCGATGATGCCGAGAATCCACTTCTCCATCTTTTCGAGCGCGGCGTGGATTTTGGGGTAGCGCACGGTGTGCGTTATCGCCCAGGCCCGGAAGCGCGGAGAAGAGATAGAGATTAGGACGAATCCGATAGCGAGGAAGAGGAATCCTTGAAGGAACGGCAACGCGAGGCCCAAGACCCCGAGCCCGAGAGAGCCTACACCGGCCGCAGCAACGAACACTCTCTTGGTCTCCTTGTGCATGTCCGTCAGTGTGATGAGTTACCGCTCCGCGGCCTTATAAATGCACTTGATGCACTGGGTCTGCTTCTCGCGGGTCTTGATGTATTTATTGCCGCAGGCGCACACGGGGACGTGGGTCAAAAATGGCTTTTCTATCCATTTGCCATGCCTTTGAAACGTCTTCGACGGGAGATTCATACGCTCCACAATACCACGTCCTGGGACAAAAATCAAATGGCGTGCTATATATTCCAGGATGCGAGGCGCAAATATGAAATACGACGTCATCGTTATCGGGGGTGGCGCCTCGGGCATGATGGCGGCGGGCCGGGCTGCCGAGCGCGGCAAGTCCGCCTCGACTTGCGGCGATTCGACGCGAGGCAGGTCCGTCTTGCTGCTCGAGAAAAATGCTACAGTCGGGAAGAAGCTCGACATCACGGGCGGCGGACGCTGCAACATCACCAATGCCGAATTCGACCGGCATGCCTTTGCCAAGCACTACGGCACGGCTGAGCAATTCCTCTATTCCCCACTTTCTCAATTCGGCGTGCAGGATACTTTTGATTTCTTTACGAAGCGCGATTTGCCTCTCGTAGTCGAGGCGCGCAAACGGGCTTTTCCCCAGTCGCAAAAGTCGCCCGACGTGACGCGTGTGATGAAAAAATATCTCGCCGACGCGGGCGTTACGGTGCTGACCAACGCAGCGGCGCTCGGCCTGACTTGTGTCGGCAATCGCATCACCGAAGTAATAACAAAGAACGGCACGTTCGCGGCTGACGCATTCATCATTGCGACGGGCGGTGTCTCGCATCCGGAGACAGGCTCTACGGGCGACGGCTTCAAGTGGCTCACAGAGCTCGGGCACACGGTCCATCCCCCCACCCCTACCATCGTGCCTCTGAAGGCGGGCGAGAAATGGGTGAAGTCGCTCGCCGGCATCTCCCTCACATCTATGAAAATCACTTTCTTCGCCGACGGCAAGCGGGCATTTTCGAAAAAGGGCGGGTTGCTCTTCACACATTTCGGGCTCTCAGGTCCTCTCATATTGAACAGCGCGAGCGCGGTAGCTGGGTTGCTCAAAGAAGCCGACGTGACCGCAACCATAGATTTGTTTCCCGATACGGATTTCGCCGCGCTTGAAAAACAAATCATCGCGAAGATAGAGGCCAACAAGAACAAAGATTTCAAAAATGTTCTGGCCGAAATACTGCCGCCCGGCATGGCGAAAGCCATTCCCCATCTTTTCGCGCTACCCGAAGCGAACATCAAAGCTCACAGCCTGACCAAAGAGGAACGCAAACGCCTTATTCATATCCTGAAAGCTGCACCACTCACGATAACGGGCCTCATGGGATTCGATAGATCGGTTATCTCCGACGGCGGCGTACCGCTTACCGAAGTGGACACTCGCACTATGCGCTCCCTCAAAGTCGAAAATCTCTACCTCACGGGCGATGTGCTGCACATCAACCGCCCATCGGGAGGCTACTCGCTCCAACTCTGCTGGACCACCGGATACGTGGCGGGCAGTAGTGTGTAAAAGGAGTCGCTTATAAACACGAAGAGCGCCCGTGAGAGCGCTCATGTGCCTTGTTTGTAGTCGTCGGCGTTACGGCAGAGTTTCGAGAGCCGTCTTGCCGGCCTCGGGTGAGGCGGACGCTAGCAACGCAATCGCCTCAAGCGTCGCCAATCTCTCTTCACCCGAATCGAACAGGGCGAGCCAGAACTTGAAGAACGTCATCTGGCGCTGCGCGAGATGCCAGGCCGGCGTCTTTGGCTGGAGCTTCAGACAGGTAAAGACCGAGCCGACCCCGGGCGTCTCCCAGTTTCCGCCCATCTGATCTTTTTTGATTCGCTCGGCAATGTGGCGGAGCTGTTCGCCGAGCGTCATAGCATTGAATTTCGCCCAATATTCGATTGCCCCGTTTGGAGCCATGATTTGGGCCGTTGCTGAACCTTCCGACATCATCACCTCCATCTGTCGGACTGCTGAATCAAGCTTCTGGCCGGATCCTATCGACACAATGCCATTGTCGTATGAATTGTCAATCAGACGCCTCGGAAAGTCCAGAATTACAAGCCCTTTTCGTCCTTGATTTTATTGAGTATCTTTTTTACCGCCTCAAGGCTCTCGGTTTCGAGGACTGATATCGCAAGCGGTTTGAGGCCGGCTTTCTTGAGCGCCGTTATTTTTTCTTTCACTTCTTCGGGCGAAACCATGTCGGATTTCGTGAGAAATACGTGCTCCGCCTTTTTCGTGAGCTCCGGATTGTAGGTCTGCAATTCGTTGCGTATCACTTTGTAGTCGCGCACGACATCATCAGATTCTGCGTCTATCAGATGGAAGAGTACCCGCGTGCGTTCGATGTGTTTGAGGAATTTGACGCCAAGCCCTTTGCCGGCCGACGCCCCCTCGATGATGCCGGGAATGTCCGCAAGGATGACGCCGTAGTACGAGCCGAGGTGCGGCTCCAGCGTGGTAAATGGGTAATTCGCCACGCGGCTTTTTGCGGCAGTGAGCTCGTTGAGAAGGCTTGATTTACCGGCGTTGGGCAGCCCGACGAATCCGACGTCCGCGATGAGGCGGAGTTCAAGCTTGTAGGTGGCCTCGTCCCCTTTCGTGCCGTCCTCATGTTCCAGTGGCGTGGTGTTCGTGGCCGAGCGGAATTTGAAATTGCCTCTGCCGCCCACACCGCCGCCAGCGGCAAGTACGCGCTGCCCGGCTTCGGATATTTCTTGTTTATAACCGGTACCCAAATTCGTGACCGTCGTGCCGGTCGGAACTTTCAAAATGAGATGCTCGCCTTTGCGGCCGTCGAGGAATTGTCCGCGGCCGTCGCGGCCGCGCTCGGCCTCGACTTCTTGCCTGCTCGCGAAGACCATCAGCGCGTTGATGTCACCCGTGCCCTCGAAGTACACACTGCCGCCGGTACCGCCGTCGGCGCCCGTGGGTCCGCGCGAAAGTTTGACCTTATTGAAAGCCACGGCACCGTTGCCGCCGTCACCCGCTCTGACTTTGATTGTCAGCTCATCGATAAGCATTGAGGCATGCTACCATAATCGACTCTATTTGATGTATTCTGTGCTAGATGTTCGAATTTAGGATTCTCAAACGCTCAAAAAAGTCACGTGCACGGCTCGGTGTTATCTCGACACCGCACGGCGAAATAGAGACGCCCGCATTCGTGACCGTCGCCACGCGCGCGACCGTGCGTACACTGGAGTCCGATGAGGTCGCAGCCGCCGGCTCGCAGGTCCTCATCTGCAATACGTATCACCTTCACACTGCGCCGGGTGAGAAAAATGTAAAGCGCGCGGGCGGCCTCCACGAATTCATGCAGTGGAAGAGGCCCCTGATGACGGACTCGGGAGGTTTTCAGGTATTCAGTCTCGGATTCGGCAAAGACCACGGCGTCGGAAAGATATTGAAGGAAGAGCAGGAACGGCGCATTCCGGAGGGTACGCAACCCACGCACATCAAAATTACCGACGACGGCGTGCACTTCCGCTCGCCTATCGACGGCACGGAGCTGTTTCTCAATCCCAAAGAATCTATCCGCATCCAGGAAGCACTCGGCGCGGATATCATGTTTGCCTTCGACGAATGTCCGTCGCCGCTTGCCGATGAAGATTACTTGCGTACATCGCTCGATCGGACGCACCGCTGGGCGGCTCAGTGTCTCAAAGTGCGGAAGACCTCTCAGGCGCTGTACGGCATCGTCCAGGGAGGCTGCTTCAAGAACATGCGTATTGAAAGCGCCCGCCTCATCGGCGCGCTTCCCTTCGAGGGATTCGGTATCGGCGGGGAATTCGGCTACGACAAGCGCTCGCTCAAAAAAATGCTGGAACACGTGCATGACGAACTCCCGGAAAACAAACCGCGTCACGTTCTCGGCGTCGGACATCCCGAGGATTTTCCGTACATCGCGAGCGCGGGCGGCGACACCTTCGACTGCATCGCGCCGACGCATTACGCCCGGCGCGGGACCGTCTTCACGTCAAAGGGCCGGTTCCAAATACGCAACCAGCGCTACCTCACGGACCAACGTCCGCTCGACCCTTCGTGCAAATGCGATATCTGCAAGACCTATTCACGCGCCTACATCTCACACCTCATGCGCGCATACGAACTCACGGGGATGAAGCTCGTCTCCTTCCACAACCTTCACTTCTTCAACGCACAGGCCTCCTTGTTACGTAAACGCATCAAGAACGGCGAGATCTAGAGAGTTTGCGCCTTTGCCGGGGCAATGTTCCGGAGGGGCCCCGCAGTCGACGGACGAGGATTCGAGGGATTTTTCAGCAGAAAAATCCCGTACCCGGAGGAATATTGGCCCGGCAAAGAGGCGTCAGAACCTCCCCTCCCGCTCCCACTGTAAGATGTGCGACACCACTCCATACCGCGCCTCGTTCGTCCATTTGCTCAGACTGAAAAAATCCCCCGTAGCCGTATCCTGCTTCTGCGCGGGTACATCTTCGCCGGCAAGTATCCTTTTGGCGATATCGATATACTTCTTCCTCGTCTCGTAATTCAATTCGCGGAACATTTCCCCCGGCGGTTTCGTCGTGTCGGCCTGTATCCGGGCAATGATATCTCCCGTATCCACACCGTTCGTCACGTAGTGAATGGTGTTGCCGATGCGCCCCGCATCACGCCGGAGCACGGCGAATTGATTTGCTACAGCGCCGCGATAATGCGGAGACAAACCCATATGAAGGTTGACCACTTTCTTTGCAGTTTGTATAACGGGGTGCCTTAGCACGGACCCACCGAGGACCATAATGAGGTCGGGTGAAAGGCGTTCTAGAATCGCACGCGTCTCCTCCGAATTGATATCCTCGACTTCGAGCGTCTCGGGGTCGTATCCCGGCGATGATTCGAACGGCGAACTCTCTCTGAAATACCTGATGACCGACCCTGTCTCGCGCCGCAAGCGGAGGAGTATTCCATACCATACTTCGCGGATGAGAGTTCCTGCGCGGGCCGCCGCGAGCATGCTCCGGAAACGCCCGGCGAGCTTCCGGGGTTTCGGTTTTTCGAACAGCACGAGGTCAACTCCTCGCCCAGTCTCTTTATGAAGAGCATTGGCGAATGCTTTCTCCGAATCGCCGTAGATCGTGATAAATACAATGCCCATAGTGCCAAAAATTATATTCACTGATTCTACCATCATCATATGGATACACGAATTGCCTGGAGTTATAATACTTTTATGCGAGACGTCGAACATGCCGAATGGCTGGAGGATGAAAAGGCCCGCAAAGCGGCGGCAAAGGGCAACAGTAAAACGCCGCCGCCTCCCAAGAAGGCTGACGAGAGAAAGAAACAAGAACCTGCCGACGATATGGAAGAGCGTGTATGGTGGCGCGGCGAGACGTAATCGCCATTAGATAAAAAAGCGGAAAAAATATATTGCCGCGGTAGCCCCCACGCCGTTGTCCACAATATCCTTATAGGTGTCGGCCATCCCGTGATGAGCGGGAGAAAAACCTTGGGATAAGCCGTAGAAAATATCAAAACCGTACTCCAATAATTCCCAACCCAGTCCGACGAGCATCACGACGGAAAATACGAACAACAAGCCGGTGCGGCGAAGGACGTTGGTGTAGAGAAAGAACAGCGCCAGCCACGCGCCAAACATCATGTGGACGGGGATATCGATCGCGGGCCACGCATAATACAGAGGCTGCGAAATATCAGGGCGGCTCATATATGCCCACACATGGATAAGCAGAAAGACCGCGGCGAGCATCACGAGCACTACTCCATGACGCGATGAAAGAAGTTTGGAGTTCATATTCGGATTATGAAGTATCGTATCACGACTGTATCAGGGCCAATTTCTCTTTTCGTGTGAGGCGCTTTATCACGGCTTCCCGCGCACGCGCTTTTGCGAGCGTGCGGAAGCGCTCGAAGTGTCTCAAGACGACGGGCCGGCGTATTTTGGTGTAGTGCGCCCCTGCTTTCGCGCCGTTGTGCTGCTTCAGTCTTTTCTCCAGGTCATTCGTGCACCCTACGTAGAGCGTCTTGTCCGAACACTCCAAAATATAGGTAAAATGATACATGTAGTGGTAGTGTACCCCGTAAGATACCTATGCAGACCGACAAACCTGAATTCCCCATGCGTATCAATAAATACCTCGCGCAGCAAAAGTACTGCACGCGGCGTGAGGCGGACGAGATCATCAAGAAAGGACTTGTCTCTATCAACGGTCGGCCTGCGGTCTTGGGCGACAAGGTCACGCAGAGCGACAAGGTGGAGCTGAAATGGCGGCAGACCAAGCACCGTTACTTTGCATACAACAAGCCTCGCGGCATCATCACGCACTCCGCGCAGCAGGACGAGGAAGAAATAAAAGAAATTCTGCCCATCGAGGGCGTTTTTCCGCTCGGCCGGCTCGATAAAGATTCGTACGGGCTCATCATCCTCACGGACGATGGGCGTATCACTGACGCACTTCTCAATCCGGAGCGCGCGCACGAAAAAGAGTATGAAGTGAGGACGACGGATGAACTGCCCTCAAATTTCAAGGCAAAAATGGAAAAAGGCATCGACATCGGCGGCTATGTGACGAAGCCGTGCAAAGTGGAGATACTCGGCGACCGCAAGTTTTCCATCACACTTACGGAAGGCAAGAAGCACCAGATACGCCGCATGTGCGGATTTTTCGGCGCGAGCACGTCCAATCTGGAGAGGAAACGCATTATGAACATCACACTTGGCGGCCTGAAGCCTGGCGAATACCGTGCAATACAGGGCGCGGAATTGGACACCTTTATGAAATCGCTCGGATTTTAAAGTAAGTGCACCTTTCTTTGCGGCGCATGCGCTTCGGCTTCAAGAACGATTTTTTCCATAGCAGCGACCGCCTCTGCCGGGTACGCACCGCGCGCGGTCTCTTCGGAGAGCATCACGGCATCGGAGCCCAGCCCGATGGCATAGGCCACGTCGGTGACTTCCGCGCGCGTCGGCTCCGGATTCGTCATCATAGAGAGCATCATCTGCGTCGCCGTGATGACAGGCTTGCCCGCACGGTTGCATTTTTCGATGAGTTCACGCTCGATAAACGGTATCTGCTCGATGGGGACTTCGTGGCCGAGGTCACCCCTGCCTATCATGACGGCGTCCGCTGCCGCGATTATTTCATCCGCGCGCTCCACCGCACACTTGCGCTCTATCTTTGCGATAACGCGCGCACTCCCTCCCTGCGCACGTATTGCGCTCCGCGCTTCCTCCACATCTTCCTTCCGGCCCACATACGACACGCAGACATACTCAACGCCCTTCGAGAGGCCGAAGCGCAGATCGTCCATATCCTTTTTCGTAAGCAAAGCTTGTCCGTCGTGGTGATTCGCCGCATCGAAATGATGCCCTGTATCGGTCTGCTTGCGCGGACCCGAGAGGTCGAGAATAATCGGCACACGCACGCCTGTCTCAGCCGCGACCGCGCGAAGTGCTTCGATGTATCCGCCGTGCTCCTCGTGCGTGCCCCACGACAAATTCAAGCGCATGATGTCCATGTGATGCCGCACCATCCCGTGCAGTATTTCCGGAGTCCCGCTCTTCGGGCCGATGGTCGCGACTATCTGTGAACGTGATGCTGCCATAGGTACCATTATCGCGGCGTAAGGAGAAAATACCAATCCGAGACATTGGCATCCAGGCGGCCGGTCAGTATCTCATCCCCCGTCGCCTCAAAGACCGGGATGGTGTCGAGGCGCGCGCGATACGGCGCAAGGTCTATCTTTCTTTCTTCGATGCGTTGTATGGTGCCGCTATCCACGATGGCACCCGCTTCATCGCTATTGTCGCTGCCGTCGGACGCCGCGGCGACGAAGACGTCGTCGGGTCCGAGCGCGCGCAGCGCCTCCATGGCGAGGAATTGGCAGCGGCCTCCCGTCCCGTGGTCCTCGGGTATCTGGAGCTGGACTTCTCCGCCGGCAAGCACGACGCGCCCCGGCGCGGATTGCTCGAATATTTTTGCGAGCGCCGGCCCGGGGAATTCATACAGCGGCTTATTGAGAATGAGAGCTTCATAGCCGAGCGAGCGCGCCGCATCGGCCATCTTTTGGATGGAATCTTCATTTGAAATGAGGACGATGTTGGTTACCTTCTCGAAATACTTCGGGTCTTTAGGAGTTTCGCGCAGCACGAATCCGTCCTCCAGTTTGTAACGCCTCAATATTTCCTGCGCGTCCGCGTTGGTGGATGTGTCCGGGTACGTCGGGCCCGAGGCGACTTCTTCCGGATTGCCGCCCACGATGTCGGAGAACACAAGCCCGATGACGGTCGCCGGGTAGAGCGCTTCGGCGAGCCCTCCACCTTTCAAATCTGCAATGTGCTTGCGTACGGTGTTCAGTTCCCGTATCGTTGCGCCGACGTGCTCGAAATCCTCGAACAGCTTAATATTTTGGTCACACTCCGCACTCGATGAACATAAAAGTGATGAACCTCCGCCCGCGACGATGACGAATACGAGGTCGTCCTCCCCCGCTTCTTCGGCGACTCCCATCACTACTTTCGTCGCCTCCACATTCGCATCCGACGGCATCGGATGGGTCCCGACAAATGCTTCGATAGCCGAAGGGCAGGTGGTGAGAATCGTCCTGTCTATCACGACCGTCTTCTTGAGACGCGTGCTGAGTATCTTGTAGAGCTCATACGTGGCAGAGCACGCTCCCTTGCCGAATCCCACCAAATACACATTTTTGAAGGGCCCCATATCGAATGTACGGCCGCGGATGGTGATGACGTCGCCCAAGACCGAGACGTTGTCTTGTATCACGCGCTCAGTGAGCACGGCTTCATATCCGGCCTCCAATATTTCGAGGGCATCCGCGCGCGGCTTATCAGTCGCAAGCTTTTCGTAGTTGATGATGCGATTTGGATTCATACACCCTTCGCGCCGGAAACATATTCGGTGATGGCGCCGACCGCGCGGGATACTCTATCCATGTCCGCCTCTTTCGAATGAAATGCGATATGCGGCGTGACGATGACATTGGGCATATCCATGAGCATGTGGTCGCCGACGAGCGGACGCAGGTCATGGTCCGGCGAGACCTGCATTTTGATGATAGCGCCTTCCTTGTGCAGTTCGCGTTCGCCCTCGAGCACGTCGAGCCCCGCGCCGGCGACCTTGCCGCTCTTCAGTGCTTCGACGAGGGCGATGGTGTCTATCACTTCGCCGCGGGCGGTGTTGACAATGACGACGCCCCGCTTCATGTGCGCAAAAAGGTCTGCATTGATGAGGTGATGCGTCTCCTTCATATAGGGCACGTGGAGGGTGATGACGTCAACCTGCGCGGCAAGATCAAGGAGACTGACATAGGTGAATCCGAGCTCTGCCGCGCGCGCGGCATCTGGGTGCACATCGAATGCGATGATTTTCATTCCGAATCCGCGCGCGATTTCCGCCACATGCATGCCGATGCGCCCTGTCCCCACGATGCCGAGTGTTTTGCCCTGCAAGTCGAAACCCTGAAAGGCGCGCACGTCAAACGTGCCGCTCTCCCGCACTTCCTGTGACGCAAAATTAATGTGCCGCGAAAGATTGAGCATGAGGCCAAAGGTAAATTCAGCTACAGAGCTGACCCCGTATCCGGGGACGTTCGCCACCTTGATGCTCTTCTCTTTGGCATACGTCATATCTATGTGGTCGGTCCCGGTGGATTCTGCAACGATGAGCTTTACGCCGGGCATTGCGTCAATGACCGCTTTTGATACGTCGCAATCCACGAATACCGCGATAGCCTCCGCACCCGCGGCAAGCCCGGCATTTTGAAGAGAAAGCGGCTCCTGCACGAACACCACTTCATGGCCCGTAAGGGCGGCGGTAAAAAGGCCCTCGGTGTCGGCAAACGAACTAAACCGCACAATTTTCATCCCCATAGTATACCCCGTGAGATAGAAGATTCCGACTTGGTCGTAGTGAGTGAGCGTGGTTATCTCATGGGGTATACCCCGTGAGATGAAGGCCCCACCTGGGCTATGGGATATAGGAAAAGGGAGAGAACTAGACACTTTCCTCAAATCCCCAACAGGAAGTCATGCCGTTCATTCTAACGTTTTGCAAAATGTTAGAACGTGGTGGGCGCGCAGCGTAAGCTTGTGGCGCACATCGCGGCCTGCCGGCCGCTTCAATACGAGCCCGGCAATCGCAAGTTTCCGGATATGGTCCGAGGCATTCTCATAGCCGATCTTCAGACGCGACGAAATCTCTTCGACGGATAGTTCGGGGTTGCGTCTGAGAAGGTCGAGTATCTCAATCCGGCGATGATTCGCGAACCCTTTCACAAGCCGCTCCATAGCGCGATACGACCGTTCTTTCACCATACCGCTATTATACAAACGTTTTGCAAAACGTTTGAACGTTGTGGGGATAGTGGGAGGGGGCGGGGTGGGATACACCGGCTAGTTCCCTACCCGGTTCCCTACAAGTTGAGATACGTAATCGTGAGCTGAAGGACGGTTGCGAATGAGATCCAGAGCAGATACGGAATGTTCACATAGAGCACCCAGACGAGCCCTGCTTCGCGCAAAGCGTTTCGTAGGGTAAACGCCCAGATGAGCGTGCCGAGAACGAGCAGGATATCAACCGCCGCGAGGAGATTATTTTGCAGACCGAATTGGAGGGGGGTGAAGGCGAAGTTGAAGATGAGGTTGAGGGCAAAAGGGAGGGCGATTATCCACGGAATTTGCCGTGTGAACGCCTTATAAAAAATCGCGCCGAAGGAAATGGCGATAATCGCATAGAGAATTGTCCAAACGGGTCCAAAAACCCAAGCCGGAGGCGACCACGTGGGCTTCACGAGCGTCGAGTACCAGCTATAGGTGTCCATACCCAAATTATACCCCGCGAATCAAAGCGCCCGGGTTATGATGAAAAGGCCGAGGAGGATGAAAAAAAATACCAAATATGCGGTTCGTTTTATGCGTTCTTTCGCTTGGGATAAGCTGGGCGCCCATGAAAGAAGTGTAGGCTCCAGATCTGAAAGCGCACCATGATATCCGGCCGGACAACGTTCAGGCCGCCGAAAACGATAAGAATAAACCCGACAACCCACACAATGTATTCTTCCATATCCCCCAATTCTACACCCCCGTCACGCGCCCACAGGGTGTAATTCCCTCTGCGCGGAGTGTGTCAAATCAAAAAGGAAGTTTTGCTGGTAAGTCTCTTAGAATCCAACCCTTTTTACACGTGCATCGCCCGACATACGTATCCTGATACTGTCCTCCAAGAAATCCCAAAACCACATCCTTCCCGCATGAACACAGAATCAATATCTTATTCGACCCGATTGTACCTGCCTTGCTTTCAAGAGCGAGGATGTTCATGCATGCGCCAAGAAAAAGTCGCGTCATCTTCCCTCGTTCCGCTTGGACATCCATGCACCAGGCATGACCTTTGACGGTAATCAGAGCCTCGAAGTATTCTTCAAGCGCCTTGCGAAAAATACGAGCTTGAGGAGAGGATTTTACTAACGCATTGTATCGCCCTTCGAGAGCTTTTTCCGCTTCAAAATACTCTTTTGAGTTCATATTCCGATCCTTGATCGGAATCAGAATATCGTCAAGTCCGTTGATACTTGCCACCGCCAAGAAACCGCACATATCCTCTATCGCGCAAAAATTGAAGCTGTTGGCGGATTTTGTCTTTGATATGCCTGTTGTCCGGGTGTAAACGGCTTAATTCGCTTTCGAACGCATACACATCGTCTAGCGTGAATTCCGACTTACCAATCTTATCGATACTTCTCATGACGTCGAGAGGCCATCCTTTCTTTGTTACTTCCTTTTCTTCACGAAGGAAAAGGGTCTTCTGCCACTCTGCAAGTACGCGCGCTTTTGGTTCGGCTTTTTTGTCGCGAACGAGAAATATCTTGCCAGTTTGGGGAATGTGATTAAGCAAGATATTACATCCGACCCAGCCAGCGCGACGCGCAGTCACCGCGAGAGGTTTCCGCCTTTCGATTATTTCCGGCACGAAAAAGTGCTTTGGTACGACAAGAAAGTTTCTGACTTGCAAGGTGGTGACATCGTAATCCATGAGAAAGAAATTTGGATTGCTGCTACTCGTTAGCCGTTCAAGCATCGTTCGATATGCACCATCGACAATTTTCGAGCCGAGGGACCCTTGCTTGCTTTTCAACTCATAATCTTCATGACAATTTGAGCAAGAAAAATCCGCAACCGGTTGATTGTTGGGGTACTTATCTATTTCGAGATGCCCGCAGTTCGGACAATATATTTCCTTATCAACCCAACTTTCACTTAGTACGCGGGCTCTTTGAGCATTACTCTCATATTTATTTGCGATTGCCTCGTCAAGAAATAACTTCACATTCCAATAATCCCACGGATTTTGGTTTTGGGGAAATGGGGCTCGCTGGCCTTTATCGGGACTCATTTTTTCCTCCCTCTCTCTCCATTCTCCTCCCCCACATCCCCACTCACCCTCCCCACCCTTCCGCCAATTCTCTATTGCAGTCTTTTGCAAAACACTAGAATAGCCCCGGCCGCGGCTAGGCCGAGATTTCGAGGGTGAATGTGATTGTGTCGCCCGCAAAAATGCCTTCGGCTCTCCGTACTTTTGCTTTGAGCGGCAGGATGTAGACGCCCGCGCGGCTGTCGGGAAAGATGGATGTTTCCCACGTCGTTTTCCCTACCCGCACGCGCACGCGCACCGCGCCGAACCCTCTGCGGGGCCCCGTATACTTTTTGCGTATCTCTTCCGAGTGCTTCTTATCGACGTAAACAAAATGCCACGCGCCCTGCGCGCCCGGCCACAGCACCACTTCCGAGCGTACTTTGTACCGTTTCGCCATAGGAAACGCTAATTATTTCTCCAAATCGAGGGTGTCGTCAATCCTGATTTTGGCTACAAATTCGGGGACGTGGGAGACGAGTATCATGGCGCCGTCGTATTCATTCAGCGCTTTTGCGATGACCGGCAGGTGGCGGAAGTTGATGTGATTGGTCGGCTCGTCGAGGATGAGCAGGCCCGGCTTCATAAGAACCAGGCGCGCAAATGCCACAAGCCCCTTCTGCCCTTCCGATAAGTGTCCGACTTTGGTCTGTATCAGGTCGCCCGTGATAAGGAATCCCGCCGCCACGTGTCGCATGTCCCCTTCTATTTCTTTCGCCATCACGCCCGCCAGCTCCTCATACACGGTGGAATTAAAATCGAGGTTGGAAAAATCCTGGCGGTAATAGCCCACCTTCACGCCTTTCGTGATGGTTGCCCCCTCCGCTTCGCCATTGGCGAGCGATCCGAGAAGCGTGGATTTGCCGATGCCATTGGGCCCTTTCAGAAGCAGGTGCTGATTCTTGCGGAGCGACACCACTTTCTTCTTGATGACGGCTTTATAATTCCTGATGGTCTTGAACGACGTGATGTGCAAGAGCTCGCCCGATAGATTGGGCTGGCACGGGATGTGGAATGATTTGATGGTCTTGTCTTCCTTGCGCACTTCCACCTTGGCCTCTTCCGCCTCTGCCGCGGCTGCGCGCATCCTCTTGGCGACAAGGCGCAGTTGCCCGCCTTTCATCGCAAAATAATTCGCCTTCTCTTTCTTTGCGATGATTATCTTCTCCATCTGCGCATTTTTCATCGCCTCCTTCTCCACACGCGCGCTTATTTCGAGAACGACGTCGGAGTAGTTGCCCACGTACTGCTCTACCTTGTGCGTGTGCACATCGAGGTATAAGACACCGTGCGTAAACGCATTGAGGAAGTCCGCGTCGTGCGAAATGACGATGACGGTCTTCTCGTACTCCACGAGGAATTTCGTCAGGTGCACGATACCCGCCTTGTCGAGATTATTCGTCGGCTCGTCGAGCAAAAGCAGATCCGGCTTCTGGATGAGCGCCGATGCGAGCAAAAGCCGCGCCTGCTGCCCGCCGGAGAATGTGCTCATCATTCTGTCATGGACTTTCTCATGCCCTTTCAAATGCACCACCTCAAGCACGTCGTCAATGCGTGGGTCGATGTCGTACATTTTCTTCGGGAACACTTTCTGGAAGAATTCGCGTACCGTGAGTTTGAGCTCATCGCGCGGAATGACTTGGCGCGACAGAGCGATGGAAAGCCCCCTTTCTATATGGATGGTGCCGTCCTCAGGCTTGAGTGCGCCGGTGATGAGCCCGAAAAGCGTGCTCTTGCCGGCGCCATTTTGGCCCATCAAGGTTATCTTCCCACCGCGGCGTATCGGAAAAGAGACCTCATCGAGGATTTGTTTATGATGACCGTGCTCAAATGAGACGTCTTCGAAGCGAACTATCGTATTTTCAGCCATTCAGGTGACACACTATACCTGAGGTTGCGCACAATGCGAACAACGTTTTGCCGCGAGAGGTATTTCGCTCAGACACTCGGCGCATTTTTTCGTCGTCGGGTCGGTGGGTGGGCCTTTGCGGGCGCGGCCGACAAGCATGTTCATAGGCTTCACGACAAAAAAGAAAATGGTCGCGGCCACGAGTACGAAAGAGATGACGGTATTTACGAAATGACCGTATTTGATTTCCGTACCGTTGAGCGTAAAGATGAGTCCGCCGAGATCCGGAACGCGGGCGACCGCGGAGATAAAGGGAGTGACGAGGTCAAAGACAAGCGCATTGACGATAGCGCCGAACGCCGCACCAATGACGACGCCGACCGCAAGGTCGACTACGTTACCGCGCAGAAGGAATTGCTTGAACTCCTTTAACATAGAGCTTTATTTCTTTGCCTTCTTTGGCTTCTTCGCCTCTTTCTTCTGGGAATTATTTCCTTTTGCCATAGATGAGTGATAATTTCGAATAAGAAATAAATTGTACCACGCAATGAGCCGTTATTGGACAGTGACGCTCTTCACAACCATCGCTTCAAGCGGCCGGTCCGAGGGGCCGGTCGCTGTCTCCACAATAGCTTCTACGACATCCATGCCGGTGGTAACGCGCCCGAATGTGGTGTGTTTGCCGTCGAGAAAACTGTTGTCGGCGGTGTTGATGAAGAACTGGCTGCCGTTGGTATTGGGGTCCGAATTCGCCATCGAGATGGTCCCGATGACATTGTGATTGTTCTCGCGTATCTCGTCGGCAAATTTGTATCCCGGTCCGCCCGTACCCCATCGCCCGCTGAGCGATTCGTCTTTGGTAAAGGGGTCGCCGCCCTGAATCATGAAATCCTTGATGACGCGGTGAAATTTCGTGCCGTCGTAAAATCCGGCTTTCGCCAGCTTGACGAAATTGGCGACCGTGTTCGGCGCATCGGCATCAAATAAATCTATGGTGATGTCGCCCTTGTTGGTGTGGAGTATTGCTTGCATGGGGGCAGTTCTATTTCTGATTCTTCTTCGCGTCCCGCACACCTTCGCGGACGCCTGCAGCGAAACCTTTACCGAGCTTGGAAAGGTGCGACGCAGCGCCTCGAACCGATTTGTGCGCCTGTATCGCATCTGCGACGACCGTACGAGCGGCAGTGCGCGCAGCGCCCTGGACTTGCGACGGATTTTTCATGATTCGTATCGCGTGCTTGGAGACCTTCTTGGCCTGCACTCCGGTAATGCGCGCAAGCTCAGCGCCTTCTTGCGCAATTTTTTTCATCTCGCTGTGTATCGTCTTTTTCATATGTCGAATACGTGTTCCTACCCGCTAAGAGTAGCATTGTACATGCTTTCAGGTGAGTTCGAGATTAACATCCGCGTGGATATCAGGTGCGCAGCAGCACGAGCGATGCGCGTGTGAGAAGTCCCACGTACCCGGTCACCGGCACGCTCTGTGCCGCTTGATATTTGATGACGGCAGAGCGCGTCGCCGGACCGAAGTACGCAGTCTCTTGTCCCGCAGAACCCGCACCGGTAGCTGCAACGGTGTATCCGATGCGATTGAGCAGCTGCTGCAGCCCCTTCACGTCCGCCCCGCTCGTACCGAGAGACAAATCACGTGTAAGGACGAAAATAGTGCCCGACGTCGCCGGTTGCGGTGCGGGCGTGACTACTACGGGGGCCGGACTAGCCAGCACGAGGGCTTGCGTGGAAGGGCCGTAGTACCCGTTCGCGGGCGAGATGCCAACGACAGTCTGATATTCGATGAGCGCCGCTTGGGTCATTGAGCCGAAATACCCTGTCGGACCCGCGTAGCTCAGACTCACCGCTTTGGCGCCTATTCTTTTTGTTATGAGAAATTGCTGCAGTTGCACGACGGCTATGCCACTGGAGCCGATGGCGAGGTCTCCTGAAGGGAGCGAGCTACCCGTGGTGGGCGAAGTCGTGACGGGTGTCGACGTGAGGAATCCCGCGATAAGCGGCGGCAGCGCTGCACCGCGCGCCTGCGCCGCCAGAAACGACGAACGGAAATTGGAGACGAGAAATTGCGCGAGTGCATTCGGGTCGGTGGTCTGGCCGAGTATTTTTGCCAGGTAGGTCATCCTTTCTTCCGGCGTGAATTCGGGCGTCAGTCGCGGAAATGGATCGCTCGGCGTGTTGCCGTTGCTTGTGCGTATCTCAAAATGCAGATGAGCTGCGCCACCGGAGGCATCTCCGGTATTCCCGACGTAGCCGATGAGGTCTCCACGTGCGAGCGTTTGGCCTGCGGCGATGCCCTCTGCGACGCGGTCAAGGTGGTAATAGATGAAACGCTCGCCTCCAGGATTGGCGGTGTAAATGGCGTTGCCCTCACCCGCACCGTAATCGACGCGGGTGACGACTGCGACCGTGGGACTTACGATGGGCGTGCCTTTTGGAGCCATGATGTCCTCGCCTTCGTGGGTGCGGCCGCTGACCCGCAGTTCGCCGTAGTTGTGCAACATCTGCACTGGCCCGAAGAGTACCGGCATGGGTAAGTTCTGCACCGCCACCGTACCGAGCGCGTCGATTTTTTGCTGCGACTCATAATTTTGTCTGCGCCAATCCGAATATCTTGAATAATCCGACGTCGTCGCTTGGGCCGATGCAAGCAGCGGTGCAAATACAAATGCGAAAACCAAAACAGGCGCAGCTAAGCGGGATATTTTTTTCATCATACTCCTGTAGACGGCGCGGCGCGCTAAGCATTTCACTCACCCTTCATGAACCTCAGACGCGTGCGAGCATTTGAAAATCACTGAACATTCTCTCAGCTGTTGCCCTGCCGCCGGCACCCGGACCCTCCGCTACCTTTACCCCGTTGATGCAGATGCAATTGTTGACGCCGGCGGGGAACCACGAAGTATCTTCGAAGCTGAGGAAACCTGCCTGTATACGCTCTTTGTTCAAGACCACGGCACATCGTGCCCTCTCTTTGTAAGGCTCTACCTGTACATCATCGGGAGTGACTCTTTTTTCATACAGACCGGAATGATTCGCGAGTATCGCCGTTTTGTACGCGACATCCTTGAGTTCGTTCTGAAAAACTTCCTGCAGATTCCGGGGCCCCGGGTCGGTAAAACCGCGGCTTACTACATCATGGAATATGTCGTCCTCTCCGCGTTTTTGAGACAACGCACCGGACACATAGTTAAGGGTCCCGTTTATTACCGCCCTGATTTCCATAATTGCGCCCCGGTAATCGCTGACGGCGGGAAGGATACCGGAATTGCCGCCGACGGTTGCCGAGTATCGTATCCGCTCTTTGAACTTCTGAACGAGCTCGAAGTGGTGCGCCAAGACAGCCTTCTCACAGGTCACGATGCGCGCCCCGGCCTTAAAAGATCCGACATAATAGTGCAGCATCTCGCTTCCGTCGCCCCGGCTTGGAACGGAAATAAACACTACCGAGGCGTCGTCTACGTACTTGGCGAAATTGTCGTTGGTATCTATGTGAGAACCTTTCGAATAGACACCTGAACTCCGTATGACGAAATCCGCCGGAATATTGTTCTCAGCGAGAACTTTCTCTACTTCTCCGCCCACGTTCCCGCTCCCTATCAGAATTATTTTCATGCTCCCGGATACTACAGTCCGACTACACCGAACGTTTTGCCGATATGGACCACGACGTCATCGCCACTCCTTTGCGACGTCCCACTTGATTTTCATCATCGAGCCGAGCGCGAGAATGACGAGTACGAATTTCGCGATGCCACCGATGACCGGGATGAGTCCGAGGAGTGTATACAAGAAAACGCCGAGCAGAATGGTTTGCCAGGCGACCAGGTATTCGGCGGGTTTGAAGAGCCACTTGTGGACCACGCTTCCCAAGATGACGGCGGCCAAAGGTCCAGTCACGAGTAAGAGCGCGACGAATCCGACAAGCCCCAGTATTCCGAGCGGGACACCGATGAGAGTAACGAGTAGCATAATTGATACGACTGGCAGCACGATGAGCACAACGAGTCCGCGACCCATCTCGAGAAGCGGCTGCGCGAGGGAGTTCTGAACCAGCATCTCTGCATAGCGGCGGAAGAAGAGTCCGAACGCCAGCGCAAAAACGAGCAAAGAAAGGAATTTCCCTAGGAAGAGAATCGAGAGAATCGCGATGATGCCCTTGCCGGACACCGCCGGCATCGCGGATTTTTGCGGTTCATAGGTCGTCTTGCCCTTGACGACTGCACCCGCTTCTATCGTCGCCTCCGACTGTGCGGAGTAGTTGAGGTCGCCGTCGATGACCGCATCCTTGCCGAGAGTGAGCTTCTGACCTTTGAATGACACGTTGCCGCGTACATGTGAATTGATGAAGACCTCGCCGCCTGCGAGTTGCATACCACCACCGATAGGTGCGTCTACACGGAGCGAGCCGCCCGCCCACAACACGTCACCGCCGACTCCGGCGCCGGAAACAGTGGTCTGACCGCCCCCTACCACCACATCGTTCCCGATTTTGCCGCTCAATATAATATTGCCGCCGCCGATGCGCACGTCGTCGCCAATCTCCGCGGTAACGGTGATAGAGCCGCCGCCCGCGAGGAGATCCCCCGAGACCGGGCCGTTGACGAGAATATTCCCGCCGCCTAAGACGAGGTCGCCGCTGACCTTACCTCCGCTCGCGATGTTACCTCCCGCGAGATACAGGTCGCCCTGCACCGTTTCCGAAGCGGAGAACGAGGGCGATTCGCCTATGCGCAACTCGGCCGCAAACGCTACGAGAGGAATAATAAGTGCACTGACGAGTAATGTAGCTCCCGAAATCGCGAGAGATTTGTTCATATACCGCTACTATACACCCCGCCTTTTGCTTCGCCAGCCGGACGTCTGCTATGGCTCCCGTACTTCCAATGGGTAAAGGTCGTATGCGATGACTTCGTACGGATGTGTGCGCTTGAGCGCGGCTATCACGTCGTCAACAAGCTCAGGACTTACTCGGCACTCCACCCGCTCTTCTTCCACTTCCGTGAGCTTCCCTATTTCACCGGTATGCGGATGCGCTCCCGACTCCGGCTTGAAACGGCCGACTCCCCGTGAACTGAAACTGGCGAACGAATAGTTGCCGTACCTGCCCGCGCCGGCTTTGCCGATAGCCTCGCGGACGGCGTCCCCGTGCGAGAGCGGGACGGTAAAGACGAGTTTGTACATCTTGGCCATATTTTTAGTGCTCAAGGAATAAGACGGTTGCAACCGGCGGCAACACGGCGGCAATTTGCAGGGCCAGCACTTTCAGCGCCTCTTTCAGGTTACGCGACAACCACTTGATAGCGAAGAAGACTATCATCAGCGCCTCCAAGACCAGCCAGAGCTGAAAAAGATGCGCGGGCGTGCCCTCATCCGCGTCCGGAGTAGGAGGGGAAATACCGTACGTAGCAATGTAAATAAGGATGAACGCCAGCATGCCGAGCGACAGCGCAATCGGTATCCACGCAGCCGGCCTCTTTAGTAGCAAAGTCATATGTCTGATTATACGACAAGGGCGTATATTGGTCAGTCTTCGTTTACCGGATAACTTCAGATAAACTTATGCAACTCTTTCGTGAAATACGGCTTCATCATTACTTCTACCTCCCTGAAGACTTCTTCTCCGTTTTTTCCTTCAGCGTCAATTATCGCATCGGCATATTGACGCGTGGGAAACACAAACTGCTCGTACATGGGTTTATTGACTCCTGTTTCATACTGATCATCTTTGAAATGAGCACGCCGTTCCCACCGACGCTCGTGACCCGCCTCCAGCCATATCTTTTTATCAAGCAAGTCCCGTACGCGCCGGTCATACAAAATATAAAATCCCTCAACCAACATAATCGGGCGTGGCCGGACTTCAATCGGGATCATGATTCTCGTCTCGCCGAAGCTTGGGTTGTAGCTTCGATTTTTTGTCAATCTCATAATTGAACGGCCTGCTTTCAGATCTTTTAAATCTTGGACCAGTTTGCCGAAGTCAATCGTTTCGGGGTGATCCCAGTTATCACGGCCAAGAAGCTTCGGAACGTCTTCAACCTTTTTCATGTAATCATCCAGTTCGATAAACCCGTATGCATCAGGGTCACTGGCCATCAGTTTTGAAGTAAGTGTCGACTTACCTGCACCTGAGCCCCCGGCTATGCCGATTAGTACGATTCTCTTCATAGGCTTCACCGATCCGTGAAAGATGTCATTTGTTATGCAGAGTTCGCAATGCCCTTGTTCTTGTCGCATTTTCTATGTGACGTATTGCTTCTTCTACATCCGCACATTTATGCATTCTGACTTTTCGTCGCTCATCCAGATAGGCATCATTCAATTTGTCCGCCCACCCACCTGTACTTTCGATCAAAACTACCGGAACAAGATTCATATACGACACCGCTATCTCGATCAGTGTCCCTACACCGCCCCCGATAACAATTACTCCATCGCACGAATTGGCCAACACTACTTCACGTCCGCCTCCGCCCGAATTATCCGTATACACCCACGCGCTTACATACTCCATTCCCTCAAAGGAAGTTCTTCCACGCCCTAACGCAATCGCAAGAGTGGTCCCATTGTCCTCGGCGGCTGCTTTAGCGGCAAGAGTCGAGAGGGAGACCGGCTGCAGCTCCGGCCCGAAAACAAGGACGTGGCCGCGTTCTGCTATGCGTTTCCCCACATCTCGTGCCACACTGTCGGCTCCGTCGGCTTTATCCGGCCCCGCCGAGCCGATTACTCCTATTTGTAATTTCCTGATCATATTATCTTTTGTAAAGTAATAAAAGTAACTCTACGTACGCTCAGCCTCTAGCAACTTTAACCTTCCGGCAAGATACTTCTCCACCGAGGTAGATTTGTCCAGAGCAACCTCATCGAATATTCCAAGCTGGCCGACAGTTATCGATCCCACATTCATGTCCCGGATATCTTCGTACAACCTTATCGAGGTTTCCATCTGCAGTCGGGAAAACTCTTTCCATACCTCATCCGTCATCCGCCAGGCGGAGGTGTGATAATCGCCGATGTATAATGAGCGCGTTGTACCGACAAGATCCGGATGAAAATTGTCTAAATTAAACGCATGCAACACATCAAGCAGTTCTTCGGTCTTGATTTCCGGAGATACTATTTGGGAAACCTTATGCAAAAGTTCCCCCTCGTCGAAATCAAGTTGAAGTGTGTACAATTCTCTTCGTAAATGCGTGTCATCCCTGTTTGTTTCGAGATACCTTTGCAGACTTTCTCTAACATGCTCAATTTGTGCACGATGAGTTGATGCGCCTTGGAAGAGTGCCGCCCCGCTTCCCGGAATAGCCAAAAAATTCTTCAGTTCGAATGCTTCAATATCTGTTGCCGGATTGACTTGGTAACCGGCAAAGACGGGTAAGCTCTTGTCCGGGACGACAAAGGTGTCCTCCGGCTTGTTAGTAACAACAACCCCAATGGCGCATACTTTTATACCCGCATCGGTCAGATAAGGGATCGCTCTGGCGAACGTCCAGCCGGATGTGAGCATGTCGTCGAGTAAAACCACTTCTTTATTCGCAAACTGTTTCGCTAGCTGGTCACGCTGCACGTCCATCGGACTTCCTTTCCCTACGATCGGTGTCGGTCCAAATGTCGAATTGATAGGATTAAAACGAGCCCTGGCAACGGAAAAAATCGGGCTGCCTAGCTTCTCAACCTCCTCCTTGTACGAGTGATAGTCCATAAAAATGGATCCCCTAAGTCCGATGTTCTTAGTGACCTCAGAAGCGAGCGCGATACTATCTTTGTGAATGATCTCAAAATCCGGATAAGTCGCGGATAGGTTGTCGAGCGTATCTCTAATCGCTCGTTCCACAGCGACATTCGGCAAAACTAATCCGCGAAACTCCGAAAGTGCGCCGCGCACCTGATCAAGGTAGATCAACTTATTCGGTTTACCCTCGAGTGCCGATTCAATCATAAGAAACAATCAAGCCGTGATTCGAAGTTCCTGGATATTTCCCACTTAGCTTGCAAAGCCGAAGTATACTCCAAGTTTCACCTATTTGGGAGTTCCCCGGAAACTTCTGTGCCCATAACATTAAACGACCCCGGATTTTCGGACTCGCCCGTAGGTTACGAACGAAGGTACGACGCGGGAGTCCCTATTTCCGGGCCTTTATAAAAAGGCGGTTTTTCAGAAAGATGTGCTTGCCACGTACTTCCTGAGAGATCGGTACCGGTTGTGCCGACGTGAACCCTGCGGCCCCCAGCATTTCGTACAGCTTCTCCTCAGTCGGTGCGATATGTTGTATGCGCGCGTGGTAATCCTTGATGGTACCGTCGGGCATCGTTTTGAAAGCAAGCATGAGGTGTTGCTGCTTGATAAAATCCCCCATCTCCTCCGAGCCGATGCCGATATCCATATGCACGAGCCCCGGCTTGACGATGACTTCCGGGAAATTCAGATCTTGTACCAATCGTTTTTGCGTATTGATATCAAAAAGGAAGAGTCCGTCCGGCTTAAGCGCGTCATGGATTTTCTTGAGAACGACCTCCCAGTCCTCCGGGCGCTGCAGATGATTCATCGTATCGAGATTCATGGTCACGACGTCGCACTGCTGCGGAAATTCTGTCGTGACCGCATCCCCTTCGGCATATTTTATTTTTACGGGTATGCCTCCGGCATCCTTCTCCCGGGCCGCTTCTATCTGCCCTTTCGAAAGATCGAGGCCATACAGCTCTGAATCAGAAGACACCGCCTGAGAAAGCTGGCGGAGATACGAGCCCGTGCCGCAGCACACGTCAAGAAATCTGTGCTTTTCGGCAAAATTCAATTCGGTCGCGAGAAGTTGCTTGTGCACCGGAAAGATAATCTCAGCCATATCGGCCCCCATTGCATCTTCGTACACTTCGGAAATATCGTTGTAGTCGTTGACACCCCAGGATTCGCTCGCTTTCAGAACTTCCGGAGAAATTTGGGAAAAATCACTCCCCTTAGGAAGCTCTCTATGCGATTCGACCGGCCTGATATCACCATCATCCATAGCGACAATCAACTACCTCGCAGCAAGCTGACGAGGTATGTCGTCATGCTGGGGTATCAAACAAGGTCGACTGGC
>Ga0155400_101_pt1 | contig 21607 bp, 24 predicted proteins | sample RifCSPhighO2_02_FD_106368 | JGI IMG/M metagenome (GOLD analysis project Ga0155400, IMG submission 106368) | Candidatus Kaiserbacteria bacterium RIFCSPHIGHO2_02_FULL_55_20
GTAAATGCCGGAGAGAACTTGTCCTCTCTTCCCTCTCGTATATCCCGCAGAGCCTCATCAAGTATTTTTCGCGTCTTTGCATTTGGGACAAGCGGTTCTCCAAATTCAATGCGCTGATCCTTAGCGAATTGCTTGAGCTGGCGGTTCACGACCATCGAGAGTGGCACACCGATCTTTTTGGCCACCTTTCGAACTTTATCGCGCACGTCTTTGTCTACTTTGAAACTCATTACTGTTTTCATAACCGAAGTATATACAACGGTAGTATCTTGTCAAGCGTCTCACGCCCCTCGGTCTCGCCAAGGACTGTATCTTTTTCTCCGAGAGCAAGGAGCGCATCTAGTTCCTAAAAGAAAAGAGCCCACTTTACGGCGGGGCTCCAGCCATGTTGCAGTTACTTTTTCGGTTGACCAAACTCCTTCAGCAGGAATGTATAGGCCGTTTCTCTGTCCTTCAGCGCGTCCAGGACTGGTTGGAATCGTTGGTAAACCATTTTTGGGACTTGCGGGTCTGGATCTGCGGCCAGATAGCATTCCGTGATTCTCAGTTCCACCTTGCCCTTCGATAGCCTGGCAATGAGCGCCCATGTGTTAGGGATGTCTTCATCTTTATCGTAAGACCTGTATTGGTGGGTAATGGTACGAGTGCCGTAGTCCGTGCACGCTATGGGTCTGAACTCGCTGGGCCACCACTCACCGGTGAGAACACGCTCTTCCATGTACTGCTTGAACTTCGAATCGTCGTCCATCATTGTTTGGAGCGCGGCAGCGGTGCCGTGTAAAGGCTTGGCAAGACGCGCACGTTCTTTTTGCGCCGCCTGCCTTTCGGCCTCCTCTTTCTTTTTTGCCGCTGCTACCTCCTTCTGCTGCGCAGCGATTTCTGCCGCTACCACTTCATCGAATGTACTCTTACGCGCTTTCTTTTTTGACATCTCTTGCTCCTTGCGCTGATGTGCTTCCTTGAACGCAGATGGTGAGTTCGTCATAACGTCCTCCTTTTTCATCGATTACTCTTAAGCTCTGGGTCGTGTCAGAACTTTCCTGAGCCGTTAAGTGATGGCATACACGCGCCCAACCTTGGCCCAGAAGTCCTCCGGGATGAATGGGTTGAGTTGGAGCGCACGCGAGATAATGCTCCTGGACTTGTAGTCTCGATACGGCTCGAAGATTGGAGTAACGACACAGGCATCTTCTCGCTCAGCGAGATACCCCGAGAGCAGAAGACCTACGGCGCTTGTTATGCCGATGTCGTAGCCCTTTTCCGCGAAATACCTTCGGAGGGGCTCGTCGCCTTTTTGGCCTGCAGGAGATAGCAGATTCGAGTCGACCGTCTCGACGTAACCCGACGGCATTTTTGCCTTTACCGGTTGAAGTCCCGCACCTTCGCCCACCACAATTTCTGTGCCGAACATTTCCTGTATTGGCTCGCCTGTGCCAACTAAGGTAGTCCCCGCACCAACCGAGGTAAGGAATATTTGCGGGTGAATCCCACGCGCCTTCAGCTCGCGGGCGGCGTACCGTCCGTAAGGCATGGTGGCGAAGAATCCAAGCTCGGCATGGCCGAGATGGAATGCTTGCTTCCTGAAGGCTTTGTCCGTGACGAAGCGCTTTAGTTCGGCACGGTATGTTGCATTCTTTTTGTCCTTGCCAGTTTCCGCTGGCGGTTCCGGGACGAGTACGACTTCGAAATCGTTCCCGCGTAGTTGTTCAACAAGGTTCTTTGGGGTCGATTCTTGCATGAAGTAGGCACCACGGAATCCGAATCGTCGCGCATAGTAACGCGTAGCCAACGCAGAGTTGACGAACCCGGCATCGGTCAGTGCATTTACGCCACTCGGGAATTCATGCTGCAGAAGTTGCAGAACGATGAGAGCTCCGACCATGAGGTCTTTGTGTGATCCTGTGGGTCCCATGAGCCGAAACTCTAACCCGAAGGCTTTTCCTTTCTTGAGCCCAAGCAATCCGCTGTAATCGGTAATCTGCATCGGTCCGACCTTGAGCAAGCGCTGGACTGCCGGGTCTAAGAGGCAGAGTTCCAGTTCATCGATAATTGTTGAGACTCCCAAGGAGTGCTCACCGATTATTCTCTTGCGTATTTCCTGGACGGCGTGAACGCCGTCCCTTCGCGAGAAAGTATTGTGCTTTCTGTACTTTGCAACGGCTGCGATCAGCTCCCCAAAGGAGCTATTAGGTCCGTAAGCCATTATAGCCTCCTTGTGGTTTCAACTGCGGAGCGACTTTTCCTTGTCAAAGACCGCCCTCTTGTATGAGTCCTTTTATAGATGGAGACGTCAACTATTTTTGCAATAAAAGTATTTCTTGCTATCACCTCTAGTTTTTGGCTTGCAAAATAAGGGTTTGGGATGTAGATTGTATGTCAAGAATTATTGACGTCTTATGGAAAAAGAACTCCAAAAGCTAGGGCTTGAGGAAAAAGAGGTTCAAATCTACCTCTCCTGTCTTTCCCAAAAGGACCCCACGCCGACACTTGTTGCGAAGCTGACGGGCTTGAAGCGCGCTACCGTGTACTTCTACCTCGAACGATTAAGAGAAAAGGGCCTTATCGAATGGGAGATCCACAAGTCGCGCAAGCATATCGCTCTGGTCCCTCCCCGCCGGGGATTGAAGCGGTACATCGCGAATCAGAAGGAGCAGATCGAGCGGAGCGAGGAGGTGGTGAAAGGTATCTTGGCTCACATGGAGCAGATGAGTCAAGTCGAGATGCCGGGCTCAAAGGTATACCACTACGAGGGGCAGGAAGGCATACGGTTCGCGATAGATAAGATGTTGTCTTCGCGGAAACCGCTCTACTGGTTCGGCTCCATGGAGCTGCTACTCGCGGCAGCGGGCGGGGAAAAGGCGTGGCATAGGATATTCACTGCGAGGCGTTTGCAGGAAGGCACGGTTACGTATGGCATCACCGATCGCCGGATACTACGATATCCGCAGTTCAGCAATATGAAGGAGGCAAAACGATCTTACAGATTTTTGGAGGACGACTTCGAGATTCCCGCAACGCTCGTTATATTCGGTGATTCTATATGCCTCGGGTCCAAGCAGAACAACGAGCTACGGATGGTGCTGATAGAAAACGCGATGATGGCCCAGACCCTCACGTTTATGTACAAGGTGCTCTGGTCTAGGTTGTCTGGAGAGTAGATGGCATCTCGCGTCTCCTACTAATGGCACCGGAGTATTTCCTCCGCCAAAAAAGAGAACGTCTTTTTCTCGGACAGCAAGGAGACGATTTAGAGTCCGAGGTGGACGGGGACCGAGACGGGCAGCGTTTTTTCGTCTCTGTCCTCAGTTTCTTGCTGTATTCCCTGCTCATCCCCGCCACGCTTTCGAACGTCGACATTTGTGTCTGTTTCAACCGGAGGAGTGGTGGTGGATGAAGTAGCGGAAACATTCATCGTCGCCGCAGCCCGGACAGCTTGTGAGTCGTCCCGCCCTTCGTTTTTCTTCCCCGGCTTTGATTTTCTCGGTTCCCCGACGACGAGTCCGGTGCGGGCATGGATGTCTGAGCTCGTTTGAAGAAAGACACCCAGTTTTTCCGTTGCACTGATGGCCTTCCTGAAGGCGCCACGTGCGTCGGGTATAGCCTCTCGCTCCGCGAAAGTTTCTCCGGCGGAAATGGTGGAACTTGCATCCTCGAGCTGTGCGGCAACGAGCTCGGCGGACGACGCTGAGAGGCTTTTCGAGACGGCGCGTGCGAGACGTACGGAGGTATCGAGGTGCGCGCGCGCGGCTATTCCCATACGTTCGGCCGCCGCTTGATCTTTACCGGTCGAAGCGATACGCGATTCGGCCCGCGCACGTACGGCCGCGACGCGTTCACGTTCACTTTTGACGGAAGAAGTAAGCACGACAACATCAACATCTTTCGCCGCGCCTATTTGAGCGAGCACATTTTCATATTCGGTGAGCTGTGCTTCAAAGCGGACCGCCGCTTCGCCGCTTACCTCCGGACTCGAGCTCGCATTTTCCTCCATGGCCACAGTCGCTTGTCGCGCGTGACGCTCAAAGTCCACCTGCAACTCGTCCTGTGTCTTTGTATTCAAACGGCCCTCCGCGGCGAGTGTCGCGGCTTCTTTCACGCGCTCGCCGGCGACATCCATAGCCCACGCGGTTTTTGCCGAAGCGGAGACAGCGAGTGCACCTTTCACGGGTTCGTTCACGCGTATTTTTATAGGATAGAGAACGTCACCCGGCAGCGCGTTTTCGGAGGCGTACGAAACTCCCGCGGATGAAACGAAGACTGCGAGCACAAGAACCGCGGCGACGGGGCGCATTGTGAAAAGCCATCCGAATGTCATTACAGGAGCGGATGCGCTTGTACGCAACGGCTTCATTTCCATGTATGAGTGCAGTGTGCGGCGCATCTGCACGCGCTCAGCATTTGTGAGAGAGATTTCCTCCCCCGCCTTTTTTATTGAGTTGTGGAATTTTTCATTCATACATTACATAAGATACGCAATTTTGCGACGCCGCGGTGGATACGCACCGACACGACATTTTCAGACACTCCAACCACCTCGGCAATTTCTCTGGTCGAAAGCCCGTCGATAAAGCGGAGCGTGAGAGCGACACGATAGTCATCGGGCAGTTCGGGAATACGCGAGCGAATCGTTTCGACGAGAGCCACCTCATCATAAGCCTCCTCGGTCTCGCGAACACTACCCTCCGACAGCATCTCTTCGATTGCCGGAGCGGCGGCCTCGTTTTCCAGAAGCGCATCAAGAGAGCCGGATTTCTTCCTGCGGTATTCGTCGATGACGAGGTTGTGCAGGATATGGTAGAGAAAACTTTTGTACTGCTTGACGGTACCGCCGCCCGCGACATAATCCCAGGCTTTCAGGAATGTGTCTTGTGCGAGGTCGTACGCCCGCTCCTTATCGCTGAGCCTGAAATAAGCATGGCGATAAAGCGCATCAGAGTAGGCTTCAAAAGCTTCGAGAAATGCTTTTTCTTCGCGCGAATCCATTGTGTATCCTACCCATTCAGACGGACGGGCCGCCAAATACTTACCCGAATGTCCGATGGGAGTATCTCACAATATAGCCCCTTCTGTTTCCACGGCAAAGCACGGCCACGTTAAACATGGCCGTGCTTGTCCAAAGGAACGGGTACTTACTGCGCCGAGGCGCCTGCTGCAGCTTCCGCCGCGAGCGAGGTCTGTAAGCGGGTTTTCACCGCGTCATGGATCTGGGCAAGGAGGCGCGCCTGTGCCGCCGCCGAAAGCACAGCGCTTGCGCCTGCGTTTCCCGATACGGTCTCTGCCGTTGCCGTCTTCACGTCGGACTGCAATGATACGGAGTCGGTGGTTGCGAAGATTGCGTACCACGGATAGCGCACCGTGGTTTCTCCGTCGGCGTTCACCGTCGCGGTTGCCTGCACGAAGATGGGGATAAAGCCGAAGAGCTTCACCCGCTGTTTGTACGCGAGAGAAACAGCAGTGCCGGAGAGCTTAGCGTCACCCATGTCGGCATCAGCCTTCAGGAGTCCTGAAGTATACGCGGAGAGGTCACTGCTCGACTGCACCGAGCCGGGTGAGGAAACCGTCGCCTCTGTGTTCCCCGCATCAACATCAGCACGGGTGATGTGTATCACCGAACCAATACCGACGTTTACATCCGTTGAGACATTTCCAGAAACATCTGCACCACTGTTCGCTGAATTTTCAGAACGCGTCGAATCGTTCCCTGATGTTCCGCGGGAAACGTCCGCCGAGGTGGTTGCGTCCGCGTTCCCGTAGACGTTCGCGCCTATCGTAATAGTATTGTCGTTCGTAACGTCAAGTGCGTGCGCGACGTTCGCCGAAGACATCAATACGAGACTGAGCGCAATAGTTCCTAGGTATTTCATAACGACACGGTTAGGCTTCTAATGTCTGTTTCCTTGGGGCCTACGGCCCGGAGGCCCTCTGGAGTCACGATACCGTAGACGGGATTACTTGCCAGGTCTTACAGCCCCGTCGTTACGTAATAAATACCCGCCTTTTAGGCCGTGCAACAAAAGAGACAAAGAACATAAAGATTTTCATAATAAACCAGCCTATACACGCGTAGATAATCATTGCAGAAATCGCGGAAAACTCCACCACGTACATGCCGTCATATACGGCTGCGGGAAACGCCGCCGCGAACGGCGAGAGAAGTTGTTCTGTTATGGAGTACAGCCAGGAAACAAATCCGGTCGCCGGGTTTGCGCCGAGGAAACGGAGAATGACCCGCAAACCGAGCAGGAGCTCAACTGCCACGATAGCAAAGTCCAAAAAAGACAGTACCACTCGCTCCGAACGGTATGCAACGACAGGGTCTGATAGTTCCATAATAAACTGAGACGTATTAGGGCGTAGAAAACATACACACGAGTCTCGATCTCCGTATACGCCGGAGGCCGCACGCACCCTTGGGTACTGCACGGCCTCCGGCTTACATGATGCGTCTTTTGCACATCCCCGAGATGATATCGAGTCTTTCGGCAAACATATCCCGCATACGGATTTCAATGATTCTCTTAAGAGAAAAGATCTGCTGGTCGTAAGGATACAAAATGTGTCGTGAATGCAACATGAAGTTCAACCGATCCTGCCATTGTGTGAAAAATCAACCGCTATCTCGCTTGCGGTGTCGTCCCCTTTTTTGGAATCGTACGGTATGCCGACTTCTTTTTTGCCTGCCGGAAGGAGGACCGTGACCGTCGTGCCGCGTCCCTCCGCGCTTCGCACGGAGATTTTCCCGTTGTGTAATTTCACGAGCTCCGAGACGATCGTAAGACCGAGCCCACTCCCCCCATCGTTGCGCTTGCGCGAAGGATCGGCCCGGTAAAATGGCTCGAAGATACGGAACAGGTCCCTACGTGCGATGCCCCTGCCTGAATCCTGCACTGTAAATTCCATAAAATCAGGATGGACAGGCTCTACTGTTACGAGGATACGACCATGGTCAGAGGTGTAGGAGATGGCGTTTTTGACGACATTCATCACAATCTGCTCGATCGCGGTCGTATTGCCCCACACCATTCTGCGCTCGCTCATACGAGCCTCAAGCTCCAGACGTCTCGACCCGGCCAGATCCCGGAGTTTTCGCATAACATTGTTTACGACCGTGCCAAGATCAACATGCGCAAACTCGATGCGCTCAGGCCGGATGGACGCAGAGAGCGAGAGAAGATTGTTGATGATCTCCGATGCGCGGTCGAGTTCTTCGACGGTGCTTACGAGAGAGTGCTGCAAAGAGGCCTCAAGAGAGGGCGCCATAAGCGCGACTTCGAGATTCGTCTTGCTGACCGCAAGCGGCGTGCGCAGTTCGTGCGCAATATTGCCGATGAATTGTTTTTGTGACTGGAGCGCGTTGCGCGTCGGCGAGAGGGCAATGCGGGCAATGACGTAAGTGAACGCCGCGGTGATCACGATGATGGCCCCCGCCGCGATGAGAACGGTCCGGGAGCGCATTGAGCTCAAATCCTCGACGACAGAGTCCCCTACGACAGACGGTGTTGTGTGCGGGGTGAGCGCCGTACTTATTCCTTTCGTGACCGCATGCGATGCATCCTGGTAGAGTTGGTTGGCGACGGTACCGACAACGACCAGCAAAAACACGGCAAATGCGAATTGCAATAGAACAATATTCACCTCACTGCGGAAAAACGGGTCGTACCGGTATTTATGCGTGGAGTCGGTAACCAACGCCGCGAACCGTTTCCAGTAGCCCTTCGTCCGAAGCACCGCCAAGTTTTCGTCGAAGGTTTTTGACATGGACATCAACCACATTGCTAAAGCCGACATAGTTAAAATCCCATAAGTGATTAAGGAGGTCCTCCCGGTTTACGACCTGATTCGGGTGACGCATGAAATACTCAAGCAGACTGAACTCCTTGAGTGTGAGGGGAAGTTTCGTGTCTCCGCGTCTGACTTCACGCGTACTCGGGTCGAGCTCAACGTCACCGGCGGTCAGCTTTTCGGGGAGGTTCTGGGACGGCCGGCGCAGCAATGCCTGTAGACGTGCGGACAGTTCCGCGAAGGAGAATGGCTTGACGAGGTAATCATCCGCCCCGGAGAGCAGAAGGTCTACTTTGGTGTCCGTCTCGGCCCGTGCCGTGAGGATGAGGATCGGGAGGGTAACATCTGCGGCCCGCATTTGCCGGCATATTTCGTGGCCGTCCATCGAAGGCAGCATCAGATCGAGAATAACAACGTCGTAGTCATCGCGATGAAGTGACGCGCGAGTGAGCCCTTTCTTTCCATCGGGAACGATATCCACAGTGTAACCGCCGAACTCGAGTCCGCGCTTCAGCGCTTGCGCGAGTTTTTCTTCGTCTTCTATAAGCAGTATTTTCATAGTGCTCGTATGTGTTACGTGTATAAACGGAAGGGTGGTACCCGAAACATTGTGCCCGTAGGAGGGTGAGATTTTCATGAGCGCATAGATTCTGACGCATAATCCCGCTTCCGATTACACGCGCGCCGCGTCCCGTAACTTGATGCACGAACCAACGTCATGAACACCAGCAGCGGTCATAACAAACCCTGCACATAAAGTATGAAACACATCAGTGAATTTCTTATCCCGAGAATGCATCAGTTAGAGCGCCGGCGGCAGTTGATGCTCTTTGATGCCGCGAACGAGAAGGGGGCGCGTGAGTGGCGCGCGTTCAACGCGGTCGTAGGTGACAGCGTACATGTATACGATGTGCGTATGCCGAAGAAGGCTGTCGTTATCGCACAAGCTAATCACGTACTGCGCATAACGTACCCGCCGGTGCGGACATTACGCAGCGTGTAGTGTAATTGCTCCTCACCCGCAACGTCTTCATTAAGGTTGGTCGATATTACAAATCTTGATTAGCTCAACATACACCTATGAAAACAACTTACAAGGTGAACGTTCTCGCGATCGGCTGGGTCTGCACGCTCTTTGTGTTCGTCCTCTCCGCTTTCGCGTTCGTGAACGCACAAACAACGGCTATCGTGATACAAATGAGTCCCGGTGATTCTGGTGCGCAGGTGTCTGCCTTGCAGACGTTCCTCGCCGCGGATAGCACGGTCTACCCTGAGGGGCTCGTGACCGGTTATTACGGCGCGCTCACAATGGCTGCGGTGGAGCGGTACCAGTGTAAGAACGGCATCGTCTGTTCCGGTGACCCCGCAAGCACGGGGTACGGACGTGTCGGGCCTCTGACACTGGCAAAAATCCAGTCCCAAGGCGGAGGAACTGTAGGGGGCGGGGTAGTCCCGTCTTTCGACGTTAACGCCCCGATCCTCAGTACTCCGGCGGTGACGGTCGCCTCGAACGCGGCCACGGTCCATTGGACGACGAACGAGCCTGCGCGTAGCCGCGTACTCTACGCGACATACCGGCCGGCGCTCACGTACGATGCGTTTGCCTCGTTGTCCAGCTTCGCGGATCCAACGTTCGACTTCTCGTCTGATGTGACGCTCATCGGGCTCATGCCGAACACGATCTACTACTACGTACTTGAGTCGGTAGACGGGAACGGCAACCTCCAGTGGGGCATCGATCACTCGTTCAGGACAAACCCCTAAACGATGAACTTGTCGCTCTCCTGAACAGCCCTGACGCCAAAGCCGGGGCTGTTCTGCTGCGAGCCCTCTGTAAGCTCCCGTCTGCTCCGCCGTCACCACCCGTACGAGGGGTTAGTCCCTCGGTTAATTACAAGAATAAAAAAATTACATCTATGAATCGCATTCAAACAGTTCTCGGTTCTGCGGCGCTCACATCACTTCTGATGGTTGCGCCTCTTATTGCTTCGGCTGACACACTGAACGCAAACGCCTCATCCGGCGTCGTTATCAGTCCCAGCGGCATCGTGCGCGTCATCGGCGCGGACGTAACCGCGGTGTCCAACAACGTCGTAAACGCCGTGACTCATTTCGGCAACGTCGTCCTCAACTGGGTAGTCAATGTCTCGGCGTCGACCTCGATAGCCGCGAACGGCTCGAAGAACGCCACAACGACCGACGTCAAAGTCGGCGATAAGGTAAGCTTCACGGGCTCACTCGCAAGCAGCGCGGGCAACGTGCTCACGGTTGCGGCGACTAAAGTCCGCGACCTCACGAGCTTCCCCTTGCGCAAGATCGCCGAAGGAACCGTTTCGAACGTCAATACCGCGAACGGTACCTTCACGCTCACGCACGACGGACGCACGGTAACGGTGCAGACCAACGCCTCTACGACGATAGCCGTTAAGGGTGGGACGACCACTCTCGCCTCGCTCACCGCGGGTGCAAAGGTCAACGTCGCCGGTACACTAAGTGCCGACGGCTCGGTCATCACCGCGGCAAGAATTATCGTTCAGACCAATAACGGTCAAAAAGGTAACGACAGTGGCAGTGACGACGATCGGAACGGCAAGGGCGAAGGGCGGCACGGTCTCCGTGCCGGGCTGAATTTCCTCGGTGGTCTTCACCTCGGTTTTGGAAAGAAGGATAAGTAATCCTCCTCTGTCCCACCAAACAAAAACGCCCTTGCGGGCGTTTTTGTTTGGTGTTGTTGTGAAACTGTTATTCCGGATTTTGTCGGAGGTAACACGAGAACCACCGGTTACTATAGCTCTCGCGCTCTGTACTGGAGAGCTTCTAATCCCCCAAGGGGACTGCTGTTTGTAGCTAATCGCTTCGCTCTTAGACAAACAGGGAGCATATGAGACGGTTCACAACTCTCGCGCACGATATTGCAAGGCCTCGAGCATATGGGACGGCTCGATTGTCTCGGATGCGGCGAGGTCGGCTATCGTGCGCGCTAGTTTGATGGTGCGGTGATAGCCGCGTGGGGAAAGCTTCATACTGCGTGCGGCACCCTGCAAAGTTTCTTCGGCTTTCGGCGTAAGCTCCGCAAGCGATTCGATTTCTTTCGGGCCCATGTCTGCGTTGGTGGAAGTATCTTTTACTCCCTTGAATCGAGCACGTTGCCGCGCGCGGGCCGCGGCGACAGTTTCGCGCGCGCGCTTTGTTTCTCCCGAGCTCCGTTTTGTTTGCGTCGAAAGCGTCTCGGGCGCCATCTCACCTACCGAGACCCACATGTCAATGCGGTCGGCGACGGGGCCGGAGATTTTTCTCCGGTATTTCTCCACAAGGTGCGGCATGCAGCTACAGCGTTGCGTGCCCCAAAATCCACAAGGGCAAGGATTGAGAGCGGCGATGAGCATGAAATTCGCGGGAAATACCGCCGAGCCTTTCGAGCGCGCGATGGATATCACACGGTCTTCGAGCGGCTCGCGCAGCGCGTTGATGACATCGCGGTGGAACTCGGGGAATTCATCGGCAAAAAGTACGCCGCGGTGTGCGAGCGTCGCTTCACCGGGCCGTATCCCCGATGAGCCGCCGCCGATGAGCGCGGCGTACGAAGAGGTGTGATGCGGTGAGCGGAACGGCGGCCGGGATATCGCGTGACCGTTCAGCGTGCCTGAGAGCGAGTGGATGGTCGTCACTTCAATCATTTCTTCTTCGGAGAGGTTGGGAAGAATCGAGACGGTCGCACGAGCGAGCAGGGTCTTGCCCGTCCCCGGCGGGCCATAGAGAGCGATGTTGTGCCCGCCCGCTGCGGCGATGATGAGTCCGCGCTTTGCGCTTGCCTGGCCGCGTATCTCATCGAGTGCCGTGTCGTCGTGCTCGTGCGCGGGTCGCGTGCGATGAATCGCGGATTTTTTTGCCCCGGGCTTTGTCAATTGTTCAAGAGCATCCGTCAGCGACGCGACGGGATGAATACGCAGTTCGGAAATGAGCGACGCCTCGTCCGCATTTTCCAAGGGTACGTAGAGGTCGGTGAACCCCGCATCACGGGCAGCGACTGCGATGGCGAGACATCCGAGTACCGGGGAAAGTGTCCCGTCGAGCGAAAGTTCTCCGGCGAATAATTTTCCGCTCGGGTCGAACGCCGCTTGTTCAGACGCGAGCAGATACGAGAGTGCAAGCGGCAAATCGAATGCCGCGCCCTCTTTTTTGAGTGCGGCGGGCGCGAGCGAGATAACGATCTTCTTGTTGGTCTTCTTGGGCGACTCCAGGTCACTATTTTTTATTGCCGAAGCGAGGCGGTCCTTCGCCTCCTCCACGGATTTGTCGGGCAAGCCGACGATTGTGAACGCGTGGAGACCTTTTGCGATATCGCATTCGACCGAGACCACCGCACCTTTCGGCAGCATCGGCTGCGCGCCGAATACGCGCGCAAACCCGGAAGCTATTTTTTGTTTCTCACCCATCGCGACATTCTAACAAAGAAATGGCGGCGCGTTACAACGCCGCCAGTATTTGGAGCTTCACACTGTTGAAGCCGGGTCTTGAACTCCGGCAGCCTGGAATGCTTCTCGTCGCCATTTGCATTGATCACATTGTCCGCAAGGTCTGCCCGGTTCTCCGAAGTAGCAAGACCAGGTCAATTCAAGCGGCGCTCCGATCTCAACGCCCGTTCGTATTACTTCCGCCTTGGTCATCTCGATAAGCGGTAACACGATACGCATCGGCTTTCCCCGTCGAGGCATCATCTTGCGAGCCAACACCTCGTTGAGGTGTACAGTGTACGTACTCGCCTCAATGTCCTCGAAGTTGAAGAGATCCTCTCCCGTTGTTGCAAGGACGATCTCTCCTTCAGTCGTGTCAGGAATATCATGCAGGCGCGCTTCCACTCCTGCGGCAGCCATCAGGGCGAACACTTCGTCACGAGTCGACGGATAGCCAGCTTGGGACCACCCTCCTTCCGGATGCCGCCAGCCGACGAATCCGCGTAGAAGAATTTCTTCCCCCGTTGGATCTTTGAATCTTGCGGAACGTTGCCGTCTTGTCCATCGAATTGTCCCGTCTATCCGTAGATAAAAGTGTTCGATAACGCTGTCGAAGTGATGGTACAACCAGTCTGCCACCACCGCGGACTGTCGCTTTTCCGATTGTTCGGCACCTTGCCCGTAATAAACGGAAAGCAGAGCGACTAAGGTGGTAGGCTCCTTGGCCTTCAGCACGGCTGCCACAGTTGAATCAACACCTCCACTCAGAAGGCACACCACTATCTTTTTCATCTGTTGTTTTCCTTTGAATTATGTCGGCGCGTTACACGCGCCGACAGGATCTCCACTTTGAACACCTTCATTCACTTCAAAGTAGCGAGAGCTGCTTTGTAATTGTCTTCAAGTTTCTTCGCCGACCGCAGATCTTCGGGCGTGGGTTGATTAACCACCTCTATGTGACGCTTAAGCCTGAAAAGTTCAATCCCGATTTCGATGGTCGAGACCACCTTCCCACAACCCTCGGGAACAAAGAACCTCCAAGATGCCGACTGATGCGAGAAGGTTCTCACCTCACGACGCTCCACTTCCCAGACATTGCTATCCTCCATCGGTTGGTTGATTGGCTGCACGTCGCACGACACTTGCACGAACAGGCAGCCAAAATAGTCACACTCCTATGGCCATAAGTCAATAGTTTTTGACATTTTCAGCCATGAATCTTGCAGGATTCCTACATGTAAATGTATAAAGTTGTCAGGAGTTATTGACAATAGGTATATTTTAGCTATATTTCGTGGATGAACCCGAACAATGCCCTCGCGGGGTTGGACCTCAAAGAGAAGGAAATACTCGTCTACAAGGCACTTCTTGAGCTTGGCGAAGTGCCGGTGACCCGGGTGACGAAAAAGGCGGGACTCAAGCGTCCAACGACATATGCAGTGCTGAAGTCACTTGAGGGGAAAGGATTTGTCTCCCGAACGATTCGGGGAAAGAAGATGTTGTTTGCCGCGCAGCATCCAAAGAAGCTTGTTACGGAAGCAGAGATTCGTTTGAAGGAATTACAGGCAGCCGTGCCGCAACTCGAATCAATGATGGGTAATGCGGAGCAACGGCCGCGCGTTGTTGTCTACGAGGGAAAGGATGCGCTTGATAAAGCCTATGATGATTCGTTCGTTACGAAAGGAGAAGTCCTCTACATGGGCGATATATCACTTTCGCAAGAAGTATTTCCCCGCACATTCGCAAAAGTCGGTTACGTTTCGCTCTCGCCTGAATTTAAAATTCGAGAACTCGACGACGATAGCGAGCGCACTCGGAAATATGCGGAAGAAGTACGTGGTCCGTATCGTCAGGTTCGTTTTATTCCAAAAGAGTTCCTGCCCTTCCAAGTGGACATCGGCATTTTCGGAAACACGGTGCTCATAACGTCAGTGAAAAAGGAATATTTCACTGTCAAAATAGAAAGCGAAGAAATCGCGCACGGATATCGGGCGCTTTTCGAAGCGATGTGGCGGATAAGTAGCGAGTAGAATCTCTATGCGTGGGAAACGCACGTGCGCGCGGCGGGGTTTGCTTCGAGCCTGTCAAACGGAATTTCTTCTTCGCCGGCCTCGCAGACACCGTAGGTACCCTCCTCCATCTTTTCGAGCGCACCCACGATGTCCTTGTGGCGTTTCTCGAGCTCTTCCACGAGCGGCACGTTGACGACCAGTTCTTCTATCTGGTCCGCAGCATCGTTTGGATCCGGCTCGATGCCCCCGCCTTCGGCGCTCCCCTGCCAGTCTCCGGAATCACTCTGCACGCGGCCATACGTCGCCAACTCTTCCTCGACAGCATCGCGCTCCGCGCCCAAAGCGCCCCGCAATTCTTCTAATTGCTCCTCGGTGATGTGTTTCATGCTCCAGAGTATACCAAAGTGCCCCTGTGCCGCGCTAGAGTTTTCGGCTTGCCTGCAAACGACTCAATATTTCAGGGAAAGAATACGGGCTCTCGGCTATGACGAGAATATTCGATGTCGGAAAAGAGTAGTACAGCTGGATGGTTCCCGAGTCGTCCCGAAGCACGCGGGTGTCGTAATTGCGCATCACAAGGTCCGCGTACGTGCGCTTGCCAGGCAACCCATCCGCGTCAGTCGTGAGGACCGGTACCCCGGTAAAGAACGGCGCGAGGTCGGTACTTATGTCGTCCTCCCACCGGAGCATCGCCGAGAACGCGTGGTCATACGCGGTGACGGGTACGACGATAAGCGGCGCGTTCTCATCCACCGCGTGTACGCCGAGAAAGAAGTCGTCGCCGAGTGCGCGCAAAAGGTCGTCCGGCGGGTGTGCGCCCATAGCGAGCATGAATTCTTGGAATGTTGCCGGGCGGGTTTGCGTCGTTCCGTCTTCGACCGTCGTCACGACGACGGGGACGATACGGATGATGGAGCCGAGCGTCCTTTGCGAGACCGTGCGCGCGGCTTCAAGCGTCCGTTTGAGATCGCCGGAGGCTTTGGCGCCGAGAGGAAGCGGGACACTTTGTTCCGCGAATAGGATTGAAGACCCCGCATCAACTTGCTGCGGGTTTTGTTGTTGGTTCATTACATACGAGACACCGAAAAGTGCGGCGACTCCGAGAGCGACCAGGACACATACCGCGAATATGATGCCCATCGTCCGCCTCGACCTCTGTTTTGTCCCCGGAGTTTCTTGCTGAGCGGCTTCTTTACGGGCCCTGCGGTCTTCCTCGAGAGAGGCCGCCCGTACGAGTGACATTTTGCTGTCTCGCACGACAGACTGCAGATCTTGCTTAAGTGTATGGACGGCACTGACGCTGCCCGGGCCGTCTCCGGCTTTTTTCGGCTCCACCGCGGGAGGAACTTCACCGGCGCTCACGGGTTTTGGGGCGGGTGGCGCGTCGGCACCGGCCTTCACCGTATCCGCCGCAGACGCTCCCGCCTGAGCCACAGGACGACGTTCCGGCAACTTCACCGATTCGAGGATTTTTGCGATATCGTTGCCGACAGAAGGTCCGGCCAAGTTTTCCTTCGGCATGACGGGCGCCTGTTGTTTTACCGGTGGTTTCGACTGTCCGTGCAGCGCATCCATCGTGGGCGCAGGAGCAGGCGTGATTGGGGCCGGTGCAGGCACGACCGGAGGCTTGATAGGTGCCGCAGGTACTTCCTGTTTTGCCGGAGCGGACGCCGCGGGTGCCGGCACGGGCTTGTCGGCCACATGCGTTACGCGCTCTTCGAGGATATGTACCTCAGGCTCGGGTGTTGCAGTTCTCTTGGGTGTGGGTTCAGCGCCCGGCGTGGTGCCGTTGTTAGAAATTCCGCCGGGGCCTTTCGCTTCTCTCGCCCCGTTAGAGGCAACGCCTCTAACGGGGTCAACCATGTTAGATTCTGCGCTTTGGCCGTTCGTTGTTGTTTTGTCGTCCATAATCACCGCCCTGGTCCGGCTTGAGCCCCTTGCGCGAGGCCCACTCCGGATCGGCTGCTTTGATAGAGAGATTATAGCGCCCTTTATCGTCAATTTCTTTGATAACGACCGGGACGATGTCTCCTATCTGGACCGCGTCGGATATTTTGCCGATACGGAACGGTGCCACCTCTGAGACATGCACAAGTCCGTCAGCGGTGGCCCCTAGTTTCACGAATGCACCGAAGTCCATGAGGCGGACGACGGGGCCTTCGAGTCTGTCACCGACCATGTATTCGCGTGTGAGGTCTGCTATCTCTTTGAGGGCCGCTTCTGCGGCGCCGGCTTTCCCTGTGATGAATATCGTTCCGTCTTCTTCGATGGTGATGTCGTCTGCGAGGGTGCGTTCACGGATGCCGTTAATCATTTTGCCTCCGGGGCCGATGACGAGACCTATCTGGTCTTTCTTCACGACAATTGTGAGTATCTTCGGTGCGCGTGGGCTGATGTCGGTGCGCGGGGCGGCTATCTCTTTCGTGATGACGTCAAGAATTTGCAGGCGTGCCTTCTTTGCCTGAGCGAAAGCTTCAGTGAGCACATTGAGTGGCACTCCCTCTACTTTTACGTCCATCTGTACTCCGGTCACTCCTTCGGATGTGCCTGCGACCTTGAAGTCCATATCGCCGTGGTGGTCTTCCGGCCCTTGAATATCGGTAAGTACCTTATAGACACCCGCTTTTGCATCCGACATGAGCCCCATCGCGATGCCTGCGACCGGGCGCGTGATGGGAACCCCCGCATCCATGAGCGCAATCGAGCCCGCGCAGACGGTTGCCATCGAAGTCGAGCCGTTGGATGCGAGACACTCTGAGACGATGCGGATGGTGTAAGGGAAGACGTCTTTCGTAGGCAGGACGGCTCGCAAAGATTTCTCCGCGAGCGCTCCGTGCCCCGTCATGCGACGGTTGAATCCGCCTACGCGCCCCGTCTCGCCGACGGAAAACGGCGGGAAGTTGTAATGAAGCATGAACGTCTTCTTCGTGTCCTGGAATTCGATGGTGTCCAGGAGCTGCGCGTCGCCGGGGCCGCCGAGGGTAAGTGCGGCGAGAACGTGCGTCTGTCCGCGGAAGAAGAGACCGGTGCCGTGAATGATGGGAGAAATGCCGCCCGCCTGTGCGCTGAGCGCGCGGATTTCGTCGAGTGCCCGGCCGTCGACACGCTTATTTTCTTTGATGGCGAGGTCGTGCACGTATTCGTCGACACGGAGCTCAAGGTAGCCGTCGAGCAGTTGCGGTTTCGCGTCGGGGAATTTCGCAGCAGCCTGGGTAGCCCATTCGACTTTCATTTCGCCGAATGATTCCTTGGACATGATGCCGTTCAGCGCCTGCAATTTCGGCTCGATTATTTCCGCGAATGCCGTTTTGATTTCGGGCGTTATGTCGGGAGCGGTAAATTCTTTCTTGGTCTTGCCCTGCTCGGCGATTATCTTTTTTTGCCAGGCTTGGATTTTCTCTATCTCCTCGCTTGCCTTCGCGAGCGCCTTGTCGAGCACGGACTCTGCTACCTCGCGTGCGTTGACCTCTATCATGTTGACGAGGTCGTCTTTGCCGGAAACCGTGAGGTCCATACGGGCTTTCGGCGGCAATTCTTCACTGCGTTGCCCGTATGTCGGATTGACGATGAGCTCATCGTTGCCGTCCTCAATGCCGATGCGTACCGAGGAGACCGGTCCCTTGAACGGGATGTCTGATGTGGCAAGTGCGAGCGATGCGGCATTTACCGCGAGGATGTCGGCATCGTAGTCCTCCAGCGAGATGACAGAGATAATGACCTGCACTTCGCGTTTCATTCCCTTCGGGAAGAGCGGGCGGATGGTGCGGTCTACGATACGGCCCGAAAGCACCGCCTCGTCCGATGGGCGTCCTTCACGGCGCATGAATCGCGAGCCCAAGATGGCGCCGGCCGCATAAAACTTCTCCTCGTATTCGACGGAGAGCGGGAAGTAATCCTTATCCGACTCCCGGCCCATGACGGCGGTCGCGAGGACCGCACTGTTGCCGTAGCGGAATAATACCGAACCGTTTGCCTGGTCCGCCCAGTCGTTGAACTCGGCGGACATCGTCTTTCCCCCGACTTCGAGGGAGTACTCCTTTTTCTTCATTGTCTTTTTGGTGACGTCCGGACCTGCCCCGTAGTGAGTCCGGCTTATCCCGGTAGACAGCTCAATTCCTGATTATGGTACCCGACTTCTCAGGCAATATAATCAAAAATTGAGGACTCTACTGTGGGGTTTCAGCGAACAGCTACACGAAGAACATCCGCACGCCACGACTATTTACTAATGCGGTCATAATACGTTAAAGCGTATGACCTTGCAACAAACACGTGCTACTCTTCAGTCATGTCAAAACGGTTCCTCACAGCAGTACGGTGGTTCTGTGTGGGGGCAACGATACTCACTTTTCTCGGCGTTGCCGGAATCACGGTCTTCGAAGTCTATGTGCGCTGGACGCTCAATCAAAATTTCTCGGTTCTCGGCGGGGACGGGCTTGCGGGCCTTGCGATCCTCGTTGCCGCACAAATACTCGGACTCGTCTGGCTCTCGCGGTCGGAATAGTCGGCGCTTTTGTTTCCGTGCTAGGATAGCCGCATCCGTGTGCCCGGCAGGACAATTTCGAATTGCCTCGGTATGAACATCCATCAGCGTATGGCGAGAAAAATCACTTCAACTATCTTACAAAGCGTTCGCAGTTTGACCTGCGGCGGGAATTATTCGAAATTGTACTAGCCGGGTATGCGCGTCTTTATTTTCCCGGCTCTCCTCGCACTCGCGGTCTGCATCGCGGCCTTTGTATGGGGGGGCTTCCCGGCGCTTTTCCTGCTCTTGCTCTTGGCTATTTTGGAAACAACACTCTCGTTCGACAATGCGGTCGTAAATGCAAAAGTCCTCTCGCGTATGAGTACGGTGTGGCAGCAGCGGTTTCTCGTCTGGGGTATTCCCGTGGCCGTCTTCGGCACGCGCTTCGTGCTCCCCATACTTATCGTCGCCGGCGCCGCGGGGCTCTCACCCATCTTCGTGACGCAACTCGCATTTCTCGATGCCGCGCGGTACGGCGAGTACCTTGAAGGCGCGCGTACTGCCATCGCAGGATTCGGCAGCGCCTTCTTGCTTCTCGTATCACTTAAATATTTTTTCAACGACAAGAAGACGGTGCATTGGATAGAAACGATTGAACGATACCTGTCGCGCTGGGGCGGTATTGAGGCGATAGAGATAGCGCTCGTACTTGTGGTGCTCCTCGTGTCTGCGTTCATCGTGCCCGCGGAAGCGGCGACGCTGCTCTTCTCTGGTCTGATAGGCGTTGTGGTATTCATCATTATCGAAGGAATCGCCCAATCATTTGAGGTCGAGACCGGCCCCGCGGCGGCGACCGCCGGAGCGGCCCTCTTCGTCTACCTCAACGTGCTCGACTCGGCGTTTTCGCTCGACGGTGTCGTCGGCGCGTTCGCGGTGACCTCGGCACTCCCCATCATTATCGGCGGCCTTGGTATCGGGGCAATTTTCGTGCGAACCTTTACCGTGGCGCTCGTGCGGGCCAAGACGCTCGACGAGCTTCCCTATCTCGAACACGGCGCACACTATGCTATTTTCGGCCTAGCACTCGCGATGCTCCTCGGCATTTTCATGCATGTACCCGAAGCAATCACCGGCCTCGTCGGTTTAGTGATAATCATCTTCGCCTACATCTCCTCCCGCCGCGAAATGCGCTAAAAAATCTAGATTTATCGTTGGTAATCCGGTCCGGCGCACGGCGGCTCCTTATCAAGTTTTTCATATGGTACAAATCTAACGACCGCGTCTATTCCTCGCAGGTACGCTTTTTGGAGTTCAGCATATCGAGTTTCGAAGTCAAAATCCGATGAGGTGCTTCCGGTTACAAACGCCTTGAACTGGCCGGTAAATTTTATCTCCTCCTCGGCGTCGGCTTTATCGAGCCGCTCGACCTCTTTTATCATTTCTAACGAACCTTTATAGCGGTCTCGTTCACTACCTGAAGCTAGCCCGGACAGTATCTCTTCGGTTAGATCGTCTGTATTCGCGTACAGGACTTTCGAGAGTGCATACGTGATTGCATTTTTGTCCGTCATGTTTGTTTGCTTCTGGATTTCCAATGGCAGCTTTCGTCCGAGTTTGAACACAGCATCATCGGACATTTTTTGAAAACGGTCTTGTATTTCACGCTTGAACTGTTTTACATCGCCCTGCATTTCTTTTAAACGTTGCCGACTCTGCCAATATTCAGTGTCTCGTTGGAAGTCTTCATCTGTCGCATGTCGGTAGTACCAAACGCCTCGCGGATCGAAAACGGCCTCGAATGTTTTTTCAATGGGGATGCCGATACTGTGTGCTAAGTCACTCACTGCCGCCATATTTTGTACCGATAGGTCTCCTCGACTGGGTGGAGCAAAAGGAGAGAGCTCGGTATTTTCTGGGATTTTGAAGGCACGTCTACTCGAACCTTCTGGATGTGTATGGAATTTACAAGCCGCCTCAATCTCTTCCACATTACCGAGTTTGCGTATCTCCGCCCCTTTTTCGCGCGGCTTCCCCGCAACCCCTCTCCATGAACCGCTTGTCCACGGTTGTACCCAGTGAATTGAAGAGTTTTTATAAGTTACTAAATTGCCTCCGTACTCAACCTTTTCATTAAAAACAAGTTCTTTATATTTCGTGGCGCCAGCCTGCCACGAAGCGGATTGCGGAATCTCTGCGGCTTCTACGTTGCCATGCTCGTAAAGTGGTGTCGCCAACGCGGCGGCTATCAAGCCCGCTTTTAAGACGTTTGATTGCTTGCCTTTTTCAATTCCCACATGGGAATGGTAGCACCTTTATTATTCCACTCCCGTGATGTCGTCGGCTTTGGAACTTTCTTCGGTGCTGCTTTCTCTCTTGACAGACTTTGAGCGCCTCTCGAACAACGCGGCGTGATTATTTCGAGGTTACTTCCCAAACGGTAATTTTCCCCGTCGTTTCGTCGTATGCCATATCGATACGTGTTCCCTCTTTCCAGCCAAGCCGCTGCGCAATTTTTCTCGGGATAATGACAGCCAACTCATCACCGACTTGTACGATTCTGCCTTTCATATGTCCATCTCAATCTTGTCAATTATTACACGATTCCATGGAATTGTTAAGTGAAGGACAGAGACTGATTACGTAAATAGCTTGATATTTTTTGCGAAGTCTTGCGGCATTTGCGGGTTAAGCTCATAAAATACATGGCCGTCCTTCCCTTCAGTTTCAAGCACGTCGAGCTTTTGAAGCATGATCAGATGGTTCGACGTGGCAGTAAGAGAAATTTTCAGGGCTTCGGCTATATCGGTCACGTGTAGTTTGCCCTTCGTCGACAAGAGAGTAAGTATCTTTAGCCGATTGATGTTGGAGAGCGCTTTGAAGACGATTGTCCACCG
>Ga0155400_121_pt1 | contig 20266 bp, 20 predicted proteins | sample RifCSPhighO2_02_FD_106368 | JGI IMG/M metagenome (GOLD analysis project Ga0155400, IMG submission 106368) | Candidatus Kaiserbacteria bacterium RIFCSPHIGHO2_02_FULL_55_20
AGGTCGATGAGCGCGACTTTGTCGCCGTAGATGTTGATGTCAGTCTTGAATTTCGGTGCCGTGATGAATTTGGTCTCTCGCAAAAGGCCGCGATTCCTTTTTGAGAACTCACGCGCGAATGGTACATCGCGCGAAATAGTTTTTATAAGAATATCGCGATGTGCGCGCTCTTTAGGGAACCATTCGAACACTCGACTTGGCAATTCGCCCTGTAAATGTTCGAGGTCTTCATACGCGACGATTTCTTTTTTCTCACGCAGCATGTCGGAGTACACATCCTCCACTCCCTGCAGACCTTCATAGAACGTCACGCGCGGCTTTGAGCCGGATTTGTTGTAGATGGCGAGGAGTTCTGGTACCGCGCTTTGCAATTCGTGCACGCGCGCCTTCTGCATTTCCACCAAACGCTCCGGGTGAATGGCGCTGTACACGCGACGCTTGTTCTTTCGTGTCTCCAAAATGTATCCACGCTCCTTTAGCTCATCGATAAAGGTGTAAATGGTCGAGCGGTTGACCCCGCTCTTGCGCGCCAAGGCCTGCATCGTCGCCTCGCCAAGCTCCAAAGCTGCCACATATACCTGCGCCTGCATCTGGTTCATCCCCAGTGTTTTGAGCAAATTTTCACTGATTTCCATACAATATGTATCTTTGTGTCACAGTTTACAACGCTTTTTCTACCTATCAGATAAGCCTAAAAGTGCATATCTGTAGGTATATATTGTAATACATGCTTGAGCTTTGTCAATATATCGTCAATAATGTTGCCAGTTCTTTCACATCAACGCGCTTCAGCGCACGGCTATCGCCCAGGGAGGGCATTGACCATGAATAAGAATCGCAGTGATCTGCCGGTGGAGTATGCCTTGGCGCAGCAGGTTGGATTGGTTGAAGAGTATGGCCGTTGGCTCCGTGCAAAGGATCTCTGGGCTTGGAGATTTCGGTTGGAGGAGGGTTATTCGCCAACAGAAAACACCTGGTTCGAAGAAAGTCGATTCTTCTTGCCAAAGAGGACCCTGATGGTCGGCGGTCAGCCCGTACAGGGCTGGACGAGTGAGGATTATAAGCCTCGGCACGATGATCCTTGGGAATCCTCTCTCTTCCCACACGGCCGCGATAAGCCCTATGAATACCTAACGGCTTACTTCCACGTAGAAATGTACGAGTCAGAAATACTGGGACAGCTCAGGTTTCTTAGACTCGCAGGCCGGTGGGAATTGTCCAGCATTGGGTGCCAGGGCGGTAACGAACTCCAGGTAACTCTCCGAAGGAGAACTGAGAGTTTCGTGAAATGACGGAGCGGGCTGATATCCCGCTTGGCAACAGAAGGTCTGAGTACTCGAAAGAGGCAGTAGGACCAAAACTATCACCAACTTGGCGGGAACGAATGATTTCGTTCCCGCCTTTTTCTTTTTGGGATATTTTCAATGTTGCCAGTTCCAATACTTAATATTTTCGTTAAGTATTGGAATGTGCAAAGAGAAGTAGTAATCGTGCGAGATATATCAGTTAGCCCCGAGGGGGTTGTTGGATGCGAGGTGTGCGGAAAGTTCTTTGAGAGCGGCCGGATTGTAGACACAAAAACGAATGCGGCCACGTTTATGGGTGGTAAGGAGTCCTGCACGCTCGAGTGCGTTTACGCGAGTCACGGCCGCCGGAAGCGTGATGCAAAACGGCTCGGCGAGTTTTGTCACCGACATGGCACCGCGCGCGCGGAGTCTTGCGAGCATTTTACGATTCACCCCCGAGCCAAGCACGTCAAGCATGAGGGCGGTGTTTTTTCGCGTGTCTCCTGCCGAATAGGTAGTGCGTAACCGTTTTGACTCTTTTGCACGCTGGAGTGTCCGCTCCCCTGCACGAGCCTCCCGTTCTCTCTCCCTGCGAATCCGTGCCTTGTTCCAATACTTCATATTTTCATTAAGTATCGGAACTTTAAACAAATGGGTCAATGAACTACGGTGGATATCTGGGCTGCAATTGATGTCTTGCGATGTGTTCGCGTTATACTTTGCATATGAAAGTGCTTGCGATTGACCCCGGATACGGACGCTGCGGCGTGGCCGTCGTGGAGAAAAATGCGGGTGGAAAGGAAATTCTCTTGTATTCGGCTTGTATCGAGACGTCCGCGAAGTCGGAATTCGCCGACCGGCTCGCGCAGGTTGCCAATGAATGCGCACGACTTATCAAAACGCACGCTCCCGACTGTCTGGCAATGGAAAAATTGTACTTTCAGACCAATCAGAAGACGGCGATGCGGGTTGCGGAGGTGCGCGGTGCGCTTATCAACACCGCACAGGGCGCAGGCATCGAGGTTTTCGAATATACACCGGGCGAAGTGAAAAGCGCAGCAGCAGGCAGCGGCAGCGCCGACAAAAAAGCGGTCGCGCGAATGCTCCACGCCCTCATGAAGATAGAAAAAGACATCGAGCACGACGACGAATACGACGCTATCGCCATCGCGGTTACGCACTTGGCTCGCTCACGTTCCGTATAGCTAAAACCCTCAAAAAAGACTACAATTGTCCGAACATGGCCGCTATCCGCCCCCTCCGGCGCATCAAAATCATTGTACGAGCTATCCCCACATGGCTCGAGGTGTCGTTCCTCATCGCCGCCATTGCGACACTCCTCATCCTCGGCGGCGGCATTATCTGGGCGACTTTTATGCCGATACCGGCAATAACGAATTTCGAGAACCGGCAGGTCGCGCAGTCCACCAAAATATTCGACCGCACCGGCAACATCGTCCTCTACGACGTACACGGCACGATGCGCCGCACCGCTGTACCTCTCGACGAGATAAGCCCGTACATCCAGAAGGCTTCCATCGCGGTCGAGGACTCTACCTTCTACGAGAACGTCGGATTCCGCCCGCTCTCGTTCATGCGCGCGGCCATGGCAAACGTCTTTTCCGGTTCGTACGCACAAGGAGGCTCCACTATCACGCAGCAAGTCGTAAAGAACGCGCTTCTCACGCAGGACAAGACAATCATCCGCAAAATAAAGGAGATCATCCTCGCCCTGCGTCTTACGCGCGTCTACACCAAAGACCAAATACTGAACACCTATCTGAACGAAACGGCATACGGCGGTACTATCTACGGCGTCGAGGAGGCGAGCCAGTACTTCTTCGGAGTGCCCGCGAAAGACGTTGACCTCGCGCAGGCCGCGTACCTCGCGGCTTTGCCACAGGCACCGACATATTACTCCCCTTACGGAAACCACCGCGAGGCCCTGGACTCGCGCAAAAATCTCGTGCTTAACCAGATGCGGGAAAATAATTTCATCACTCAGGAGGAGTACGACCAGGCCAAGAGCGAAGAGGTAAACTTCAACGACCCGAAGAACGCAGGCATCAAAGCTCCGCACTTCGTGTTCTTCATCCAGGAGTACCTCGAGCGGAAATACGGCGCCGACGCCGTGAACCAGAGAGGGCTCCATGTGGTAACCACGCTTGACTACTCTCTCCAACAAAAAGCCGAGGCAAGTGTCGCGAAGTTCGCGCCCGGTCTTCTTAAGAATCTGAACGCCTCGAATCAAGGGGTCGTGGCGATAGACCCGAAGACCGGTCAGATACTCGCCATGGTCGGCTCTAAGGGTTACTTCGACGACACCATCGACGGCAAAGTGAATGTCACGGTCGCGAACCGGCAACCGGGTTCGTCGTTCAAGCCGTTCGTCTATGCGACCGCCTTCACAAAAGGCTACACGCCCGACACGGTGGTTTTCGACCTCCCGACGCAGTTCTCTGCGGCGTGTGAGCCCACCGACGTCACGAACGGTGCTTACCCCTGCTACGCTCCCACCAACTTCGACGGAGGTTTCGAGGGTCCCATGAAATTACGCGACGCGCTCGCCCGTTCCGAAAACATTCCCGCTGTTAAGGTGCTCTACCTCGCGGGTATCCAAGAGTCCATAGACACGGCGGAAAAGCTCGGGATTACGACCCTCACGGAACCCGCAAACCACTACGGTCTTACGCTTGTACTCGGAGGCGGGGGTGTCAACCTTTTGGAGATGACCGGCGCGTACAGCGTCTTTGCGAACGACGGTGTCAGGAATCCTCCGACCGGAATATTGCGCGTGGAAGATACCACCGGGAATGTACTTGAGACGTACCAGCAACAAAGCATGCCGGTCCTTGAGCCCCGCGTCACGCGACTCCTCAACGACATCTTGTCGGACAACGTTGCGCGATCACCGGAATTCGGACTCAACTCGCCGCTACACTTCCCCGGTTACGATGTCGCGGTCAAGACCGGAACAACCAACGATTTTCGCGATGCGTGGATCATAGGATATTCGCCGAGTATCGCTATCGGAGCATGGACGGGCAACAACGACAACTCGTCGATGGTGAAGAATCCGGCATCCTTCATCGTCGCTCCGATGTGGCACGATTTCATGGTGGAAGCGCTCTCAAAATATTCGTCCCCCTCGGACACTTTCCCCGCTCCCAGCCCCGACCCCGACATCGCGACAATGCCGCCGGTGTTGACCGGAAATTTGAACACCGATCCGTCACAGGGCATTCACGAAATCCTCTACTGGGTGGACAAGGATAACCCGCGCGGGGGGCGTCCGGCCAATCCGGCAAGCGACCCGCAATTCGCATACTGGGAATACCCGGTGCTGCTTTGGGCGAGCCAGCAGACGGGTCTCGGGACAAGTACCGTAATTGAAACACTTGCGGACGCACCTACGTCTTCAGGGCTCCGTATCGTATCCCCGCACGTGGGAGAAGTGGTCAACTTCGGCGTTGCCCCTCTATTTGCCGCAGAGCCGTCAAATCCGCAGACTGTGCTCAACGTTTCCTACTACGCCAACGGTGCGCTCGTGGGTGTCTCGGGCCAACCGCCCTACCTCGTGTCCTACCGGCCGGCAGCGCCGGGCAGCGTGACCCTACGCGCCGTGGCAAAACACTCCGACGGGCGGGAGGAGGAGGAGACCATCGTCTTCACGGTCCGGTAGACTACCTGTTGAGCGGCATCACGAGATAGGTGAACGACGGGTCGGAAACCCCGCTGATAACAAGCGGACGCCCCGCTCCGGCAAACCCGAAAACAATAGAATCCGACTCAACAACAGAGAGGCAGTCCGCGAGGTAACCGATGTGGAAATTGATATCAAGGTCTTCGCCGGAGATGGCGGCGTCTATCGAGTCCGACATTTCCCCCACTTCCGCGCTACGCGCGGTCGCGCTGAATACCTTACGTTTCGGATAGATATGCAAACCGACATGTTGGTCGTTGCCGGAAAATACGCGTGCCTTGCGTAGCATTTCCGCAAAGTCGTTCTTGAGGACAGTGGCTTCTGTTTCAAACTTTTTCGGCATGATTTCTTTGTAATTCGGGAACGTACCGTCAACGACCCTCGAAACATACCGCACGCCGTCCGCCGACACCGACATCTGCGAATCGTCCGCCGAGAGTTGAACCTCATCGTTCCCGATACGCTCGAGCACGTGAGCAAGCTCTAACGCATGCTTGAGCGGGATAAGTAGGTCTGTCTCGTTTTTACTTTTAACACCGTTGATGGTCTTCTCGGCGAGACGGAAGGAGTCTGTCGCCACACAAACGATCGAACCAGGTCTCACAGAAACGTAAACACTCCCCAACTCAGGGCGGATCATCGACGGGGACGCTGCATACGAAACGGACTGGACCCCCCGCATAAGTTCCTCTCTGGAGATAGTTATGCCCTTCGTATCCGTACCGGATCCTAGAGCGGGAAACTCCTCGTGTGGAATGGCTTTTATGAGAGTTCTTGTGCCGCGCGACTCGATAACCAGATTTCCGTCCTCCGTCTTGAATATAATTTTCTCTCCGGAAATAGACTTTAACGTTTGGGATAGTACCGCCGCGGAAACCGCCACCATCCCCTTATCCTCAACATCACAAGGGATCGAGATTTCAATCCCCGCCTCCAAATTTGTCGCCCGCACAACCATTTCCCCCTTCGAAGAACCGCCGGCCTCAAGAAGTACGCACGAGAGAACGGGAAGAGTCTCTTTTTTCCCGGTCACTCTTTCCGCGAGTTGTACCGCGTTCAATATTTTTTCTTTTGTTGTTGTTATTTTCATATTACTTATTTATATTAAATACTATTACTACTATTAGTGTTGTGGATAGTGGGGAGAAACGTTTTTCATGTTGAAGGAAGGGGGTTTTTGAGTGTTGTGGCGTGTTGATAGGATTTAAGTGATGGTGGTACAGGATGTTGGTAGGAGAAATTATTTATTACTTGTTGTGGATAAGTTGGATGTTGTGCGGGAGTAGTTCACACGCTGTGCACACGGCTACGCGTGAATGAGTGTGCGGATATGTTCGAGCTCTTGTTCGAGCGAAGGATTTGATTTGATCTCCTCTTTTATCTTTTCACACGAGTGAATGACCGTTGTGTGGTCGCGCCCCCCCAACTTTTCTCCGATTGACGGGTACGAGACGCTGAACTCCTCGCGCAGCATGTACATGATAATTTGCCGCGGCTTCACAACCTCCTTTTTCCGGGTTTTTTCGTAGATGCTCTTTTCGGGGATATCGTAGTACGCCGAAATACGGCGCACGACCTCGTCCACGGAAACTCCCCTGTTGGGCTTCACGTTGTGCTTGATAAGCGCACGGACGTCGGCCTGGGTGACTGTTTTTCCCTTCAGCTGGGATTTACAAACAATCATGTTGAGCACTCCTTCCAGTTCGCGTATGTTTCCGCGTAAGTTTTCAGCGATATATTGGATGATGTCTTCGGGGATGGAAAAGCCGTGTTGCTCGATTTTGGCCCGGATTATAGCCACACGCGACTCCATATCGGGCTCCGGGATCTCCGCGATCATACCGGCGCCGAAGCGTCCCTTCAGGCGCTCTTCGAGCCCAGGTAAGAGGGCGGGGTGTTTGTCGCTCGAGAATACTATTTGCTTGTTGTTGTCCCGCATCGCGTTGAACAAGTGGAAGAGTTCTTCCTGTGTTTTTTCGGTATTAGCGATGAACTGGACGTCGTCCATGATGAGTACGTCGTATTGTCGGTACTGGTCTTTGAAGTTGTTCGCGTGCCCGGCGCGGACGGCGTTGATGTAGTCGATGGAGAAGCGCTCGGATGTGACGTAAAGGACTTTTTTGTTCGCGTGCCCTTTTTTAAAGTAATTCCCTACAGCCTGTATGAGGTGCGTCTTGCCGTGGCCGGTCTGTCCGTAAATAAACAGAGGATTATAGGCGAGGCCCGGTCGCTCGAGGATCGCTTTTGCTGCGGCGTGCGCAAGTTCATTGAACGGGCCGACGACGAACGTCTCAAACGTGTACCGCGGGTTCAAATTATCGCGTTTGTCGATGTATAAACTGCCCAGGTCGAGCGACGTATTCTCTTGCGCCTGCGGCCGCGGCAACTTTCGCTCTGCCGGAGCCGCCGCGGAGCGGTGGACGGCGTACTCAACGGTCCTGATTGAGCTGTCGAGACCGCGGAGCGCCTTGATGATAAGCTTGTGATGCTTCTCCATAAGCCATTCTTTGACGATTTTAGAAGGAACGGCGACGTGAACGATGTTGCCGTCGCGGCTCGCGATGTCTGTATTGCGGAACCAGGTACGAAAAGAGGCTTCAGACGTGCCCAGCTCTATTTGCACGAGCGCGTTCTGCCATAGTTCACGGTTACTCATAGGAGAATTAGTCATGCGCCATCAAGCCTGCGTATTATACGCGGCGAGGTCTGCTCCGTAAGCTTGACGCTTGGCCGCACTGGTGTTCATAAGGTGTGGATAGGGTGGGGAGAACGGTTTCGCGCGGAATTTCTCTCGCAGGGTCGCTGTCTGCCGCTGCTGCGGCAGCGCTGACTCTCGGCCCGTCGGCCTGCGAGACACCCCGCAAGAGAAATTCCGCGCTCAACAAGGAGTTGAAATAAAGAAAAAAGCGGGTATAGTGGTGCGCATGTCTACAAAACGAAACTGGCAGCCGAAGAAACGCAAGCGTGTACGTACGCACGGTTTCCTGGCGCGTTCGGCAAGCACCTCGGGCAAAAAAGTCTTACGCCGCCGCCGCCAGAAGGGCCGCGCGAAGCTCACTGTTTAGAAAAATAATGAGCACGGCGAATATATTTTTCTTAACCCAACACCTTTCGCGAAAGGTGCTGGGTGTAAGATTTTGTAAACTCACGGTGTTCACTAACAAAACCTAACATGCCAAAAAAGTATCGGCTCTCGCGTGCCGACTGGCTCCGGTTACCCCGGCCAGCCCGTCGCGTCCACGGAAGTTACTTTTCTATATCCGTAGTTCCCTTCCCTCCTCTTGGGGGGCCGCGTGTCGCATTGGTGGTCCCAAAAAAAATCGCTAGACGTGCAGTCGACCGCAACAGGATAGAGCGCAGATGCCGTGAGGCGCTCCGCCCGCTCATAAAAAACATACAAAAGCCGGTGGCGTTCATCTTTCATGCGAAGCGTGAGGCCCAGGAGGCGTCCTACGCTGAAGTGGCGCTCGATGTCGGCAAGCTGTTGAGGAGTCTTGATGCGCAGGACACACCCCGCTAGAGGCTACCTAAAATTTTCTTCCTCAAACTCGGCGGTATGTAGAGGCCTTTGCCTCCGTTGCCTCTAACGGGGTACAATGCCTGCACCATGATCTCACAAATTTTCCGCGCCGCGGTATACGACCCGCTCTACAACGGGCTTACTTTTTTTGTCGGCGTTATTCCTTCGCACGACATGGGCCTCGCGATTGTCGCGCTCACGATTGTGGTGCGGATAGTCATTTTCCCCTTATCGAGCCGCGCTATCAAAGCGCAGATGGCGATGAAAAAAGTCGCTCCCGAGATCGAACTTATCAAAGCAAAGTATAAAGATCAGCGGGAGGAACAAGGCCGGGCGATATTCGCGCTGTATAAAGAGCGTGGTGTGCATCCGTTCTCAAGCATCGGTCTTGTGCTCATCCAGTTTCCCGTGCTTATCGGCCTCTATTGGGTGTTTTATGCGGGCGGGTTCCCGGAGGTCGACACGTCACTGCTCTATTCGTTCGTCCACGTTCCGACGTCGGTGAACATGGAGTTTCTCGGCATACTTGATATGTCAAAGCGGAGCGTTATTCTCGCCGTGCTAGCGGCCGTCACGCAATTTATCTACACGCGCCTTTCGATGGGCCCGCGGCAAAAAGTACTCGAATCCAGTCCGGTCGAGGCGTCACTCTCCGGCGATATGGCGAAAAGTTTTGATTTCCAGGCGCGGTATATGCTCCCCGCACTCATCGGAGTCATAGCGTACACCATTCCTTCGGCGGCTCCGCTCTACTGGGTAACGAGCAATGTGTTCATGATACTTCAGGAGTATGCGTCCGGTAGGCGTTTCGGTCCAAAAGACTAGATTTTGGACGGCAAGGGGCTCTGTGGTAGAGTCTCCCAATGGACCCCGTTAGAAGCTTGTCAAAATATCTTCTGACAGACCTTTTTACCGGCCATATTTCAATATCGTATGGCTTCTAACGGGGTGGAGAAAGTCGGAATTATCCTCAAAGAACTGTTGGCGGCACTCGGTGTTCCCTACGCGAGCATCGAACAGAGTTCAGTTGCCGGGCAGGAGGTATTCTCTATTCGCACCAGCGACGACGCCCGCGCGCTCATCGGGGTGCGTGGTGATACGGTGTACGCGATTGATTATCTGGTCAAGAAAATCTATGAGAACCGGATGCCCGCGGTCGCCGAAGGAGAAACACCCGAACGGACCCCCATGTTTCTCGTCGACGTGAACGACTACCGCACCAAACAGATAAAAGACCTGCAGGCCAAAGCTCTTATGATGGCCGAGCGTGCGCGAAGTTTCCAATACGACGTCGAGCTCTCTCCAATGAGCTCCTACGAGCGGCTCATAGTTCATACCACATTACAAGGGGCAGCGAACGTGAAAACAGAGTCTCAGGGGGAGGGGCGGAACCGCCGCGTCGTCATTAAGTATTCGGCGGAGTGAAGACCGGTAGAAGTCGTCCAAAAAAAGACGTTCGCATCCGCCGGCCCGTCAGGGAGAGTTGAAAAGATAGGAGCCGTCATTGCTTACGTCGCTACTCCCCCCCGAGGAGCCCGAAGACTGCGGCGCGGATTGTTGCACCGGCGTGATTTTCTTGAGAGCGTTCAGCTTTATGATGTCGGGGTTAATTTGGTAGAGGATGAGGTATATAGAGAGCAATAGCAGGAGTCCGAGCGTGACATCCTGGATGATGACCTTCGCGGCGCCCTTCTGGCTCCACATGTCGGATTCACCCATGTAGAGGTACCCCGCGTAGGCAAGACGGAGGACCGCGGCGATTGCGCCGATTGCGATGCCGAACTTGAAGAGTCCGTTTATAAAGCCGGCGAAGTTTTGGTCTCCGTACAGCTGGCCGAGCTTTGAGCCTCCCGGGGTCTGTGCGAGCGGGACGAAATCGTTGGCGGCGTGCACGACGACGGGTGCGATAGCGACGTACATGTCAACACACGCGAGTGCCGCGAGCAGGGCAAGGAACGTATACCGTGCGGAGGAATGCCTGTCCATATTATTTTGCCAGGCGCAGAAGCCAGAGAGATTTATCGGCGGCGTTCGTAAACGCGACAAAGTTTCCGGCGTCGTCTATTACCATATTCTCAATATCTACCGGAGTATTTGACGGGGGTGTATACACGAGTTCCGCGGTCCCGGCACCGGCATCTACCCTCCAGAGCGTGTCGGCGGAGTGTGTCCCTCCTCGGTACCACTCGTCAAGGAAGTTCTGCGCGGGTTGGCCCTGCGGTACGCCGCAGTACGCAATGAGTTCCTTGCCCGCTGTGCCCGAAGAAGCCTTGGCGGAGGCGGGGGCCCATGCGCACTTGTCCGCGACAGTCCGTATCGGGAGTTGCACCGCGGTCGCGTTTTCGGCCGTTTGTACGAACAGTTTCAGAGCACCAGGCGTGGACTGTCCCCAAAGCACGGCACTTGGCGCACTTTTCGCCAAGGCGGGCCGCACACGGATGGTGAGCCCGGGGACGGGTCCAAGGAGCCGGCTGAGTACCCCGTCTTTCTTGAGCTCGTAGGCATAGCCGGGAACACCGTCTGCCGCTGCTTGCGCGAGGATGATGCGTCCGTCTTGAAGAACGGTCGGCCGCCAGCTCACTATCACCGAACCGAAGATGTTCTTTTGCTTCTGACCGTTCCACTCGGAACTCACTCCGATGGCACCGCCGGGGCCCCTCAGGATATAGAAAATGGCGCCGGATACAGGATGTGCGGACATGCTCACGATGTTTTTCGTGAGGCCGGAACCCGTAAGCGTGCGGGCGGAAGAACCCGTCGTTGTGTCGGTGGTGGTCGAGATTGTGCCGGCGAACGTTGTAATGTTGCCCGCGGTATCCAGGGAGCGCTCAAAGACGTGACCCGTCTCCGTGAGGAACGCTTCGTATATTTTTGGCATCAAGGTATTGGTGAGTCGCATAATCTGTCCCGTCCGCGGATCGGCTTCGAGTACATAGCCGGTCGCCCGCTCCACGTACCGCAACCGGACGTCATTGCCGCTTCCGGCGAATATTTGCCCGGCGACCGGTTTGGCGTCTACCTGCCACAATTGAGCCGGACTTTTTCCGTTCCTCGTGCCATCTTGCGCGTCTCGCAGCGTCCGGTCAGCTGAAGGAAACGGGTCCGGCTTGTCAGGGGTACTGCCGTAAGGGTCCCCGAGCGGTATCGCCGCTCCGAATCCCTTCGCGGCGCCCTCCGCCTTGAGGGTATTCGTTTGCGAACGTAAGAAAAAGTACCATCCGGCGAGCCCTCCTAAAACAAGAACGAGCACGACGGTGAGGATATATTCAATGATAGTCTGCATTTTCATGTTAGATTTTTTTAGCGAGTGCTAGCGAGCTTAGAAAACCTACACCCAGCACCTTTCGCGAAAGGTGCTGGGTAAAGAATATGTAATTCGCTTTGCTCATAACGTCTTCTTTATTGGTTGCCGGAGCGAAACTGGTCGGCCACGCCTCCGCCCGAGGAAAAGGTGACGTTCCATCCGCCCTTCGCTTCGAGGGAGTAATTGGTCGCGTGAGTCACTTCGAGTTGGATGAGCGCGATACCGCTCGAGTTTTCTGCGTTGATCGTGATTTTGTCCGGAGTTGCGGAGTTCGTCACAACGGCCGCCGTGTTGACATGCCACGCGAAATCAAGTGCCGGGTCATGCAGGGTCGTCACGGGCGCGAAAAAAGGTACCGCCGCGAACGTCATTTCCGTCCCGGGGACGAATGCGGACGCACCGAGCGCGCGATGGTACAGTACCCCGTTAAGGGGATGGTCTTCATAGAGAGCGAGTACGGGCTCATACGCCGAGAACGACACCGATGACGTGTGCGAAAGGGCGCCGTCCGCACTTCGCGCTTCGACGGATATCGTATCGATGCCATACAGATGCTCAACCGGGATGGTTGCTTCCGACCTGCCCATTCCCGAAATACTTCCCAAGATCACGTCATTACGCCTCCACGTGTAGATAAGCGAAGATGCGGACACCTGTTTGCCCGCCCGCCTGAAGACCGGCAGTGCCTGAACGTGAAGGTTTGTACCGACCGACGCACGCGGCCTGCCGCGATAAAACGGAGGGACGTAGGAGTCGGAATCAACGAGCAGATCAAGCTCCGTGGGGATGATAACCGCCTGTGCTGACGTGGTGGTCCCGTCCGATGCTGTCGCCGTGACCGAGATCTGCGTCTCGGTGCCGAGGGCGCCTACTTTTACCGGCGTTGAGTCGACCCCCTTTCCCTGCGCGACCGTCTTCCCGTTCACCTGCCACACGATGTCGCTGTCTGAGACGCCGTCGGAAGTGCCGCGCACGGACAATCGTACGGTGTCGCCGGGGCTTGGTGATACGGGAGAGTAAGTGAGCAGTATCGTACCGCCCGTTCCGGGCAGAGACGACTGTGCGTGGGCGGGGAGCGCGAAAAAGAAAATGCTCACGGCAAGGAGCGCGACTACAATCACCCGGGCGGCCGGTAAGTGTCCGGACCGAAACGCGATTGGAATAGTGCGCCAAGCCATCACGACATTATACTCCGTACGAGCGCCGCAACGCGCGGTGCGGCCGTCAAGAACAGGGCGTAAGCGAACCATCCGGGCAAAAGTGCGCCGAGACCGGGAGCAAATTCTGCTACAAGCGTAAGCCACCCTGCCACCGCACGCTTGCCGGACAGCATGGAAACTCCATTGTGATGGAGAACAACGCCAAAAATGAGCCACGCGAGCGGCGTCAACAGGAGCGGGTTCAGAACGAACCCTATGTATATGAAGTCAAGAAAAAGCCCGGCGGCGTCAACAATCACGCCGACGAACATTAAGACAAGACCACCACCGATTGAAAGTGTCCCCTCTCCCGACTGCGTACCGGGCGGGATTTTAGGACCTGTCGGCCCCAGCGAACGACGGAGTGGTATCCGGGGTCCGGTAGGTCCGGTACGAGAGACCTCTTCGGGGCCTTCATAAAACATATGCGTACTATATCACCGGTCTCTTCGGGCGGGTTGCCGTTTATACGGGCGTTTCAGGCGGAGCTCCCGCTGCCATCGCATTGCCGCCCTGCCCGGCGGCGGGCGCTTCAGACGCATTGAAATTTACCGCAGCGGATTGCATGCGGGCGGCTTGCTCTGCGGCACCTGCGGCGACCTCAGCGGTGCCCGGTCCGCCCTCGCTCGCCGCGGCGAGGTCCTGCTTTGCTTTTTTGATGGCGAGTATCTGGGAAGGATCCGATGTGATTATCTGGTCCTCCGTGTACGAGGCGATGATTTTGATGGCGACGTGCTTTAGTCCCGCGAAAAAGATGCCCTCTCCCACGTCGGACTCCAGGAGCAGGTACTTTTCTTCGTCCGAGAGTTTGAACGTCTGCTGCACGAGGTCAACCGATGTCGGCGATTGACGCAAGAGCATCTGAATAGAAGAGTTGGTAATCATCGGGATGCCATAGGGCGAGTTCAAGAAGTCGGAGACGTCTTGGGTGATGGTCGATATGCCGAGGAAGTATTTGCGCCCGCGTTTCGCGATGGAGAAAAGAAACGACGCCGTGTCTTCCGAGCGCATCATCCACCATGCCTCGTCGATGACGAGTAAGCGCTTGCGCAATTCTTTGCGTACCGCATTCCAAATGTGGTGCGTGATGATGTACATTGCGACCGGCTTCAGGTCGTCTTCCATGTCGCGCACCGAGAACACGATGAGTTTCTTGTTCATGTCCACGTTGGTCGGCCGGTTCATGAATCCCGCCCACGTGCCCTTCGTGTATTTCGACAATCGCGCGACCAGGCTCTCGCTCCCTTCCATACCTGAGAGCACGAGTTCGAAGTCGGAGAGGAGCGGCGGTTCGACGAGGGCGAAATTCGCATCCGCAGTGATGTCTTTGAGCGCGTAGGTCTCGGTGATGGCGCGGTCGATGACCGCGTCTTCCTCCGGCGTGAGACCTCCCAACATGATGCGGAAGAGTCCGACAAGCGTGATGATGTTGTTGCGCAGAACATCCGAAGGATTCTCATCTTCGCGCGGGATGGCGAGATCGAACGGATTGATGTGGTGTTCGGACGAGAGCGAAATATTGAAGTAACGTCCGCCTACCGTCTCGGCGAGGTATTCGTACTCGCGCTCGGGGTCGATGACGATGACCTCGGTATCAAACATAAGGCTGCGGAGTATCTCGAGTTTGGTGCAATACGATTTGCCGGCGCCGGATTTCGCAAAGGTCACGGAATTGTAGTTCTCGAGGGAGAATCGGTCGAAAAGAATGAGCGATGAGTTGTGGCGGTTGATGCCGTAGAGGATGCCGCGGTCCGACGTGAGGTCGAAGGAGATGAACGGGAATATGGACGAAAGAGGGGCGGAGTTTAATTTCGTATGCACATTCAGCTCGTCGGTCGCTATCGGAAGCACGCTCCGGAACCCCTGCTCCTGCTGGAAAAGCGCGGGGCGGATGTACACAAGGCGCGACTCGAGAATGGAGCGCACTTCGGTCTCGACTTTATCTATCTCCTCGCGCGTACTGCCGTAGATGGTGAGATACAATCCGACCTCAAAAATGCGCTCCTGCGCCTGCTGCAAAGAGTCGCGCAACTGTTCGAGGTCGGAGTACGCCGTGTCGAGCATCGGGTCCCGCACCATTCCCTTTTGCTCGCGCGTAGATATCTGGCTCTGCACCTCAGCGACCTTTTTCTGGAATTTGCGCAACATCTCGTTGGTGTCCATCGGGTGGACGAATATGGAAATGTCGATGACTTTGTCCATGTTGATGATGGGAGCGAACCAGCCCGTCGTCAAAAAGCGCGGGTACGAGATGACGAAGAAGGTGCGCGCGATTTTTTCTCCGAGGTCCAGCTCGCGGGAATTGACGCGCAATGCATGCGGCGCGATGACGTCCTGGAGGTCCAGAATACCCGATTTGTATATCTCTTCGGGGAGAACCGGAAGCACGTTGGGACTCTCGACGGGCTTCTTTTTTGTGAATATATCTAATAGCGCCATACGGTTATTTTTGGAGCGGCATCGGCTTGCCCTCTTCGCCCGGATTGAACAGCTTGTAGAGAAGCTCGATGGCCTCCTCGGTGCCGAGTTGCACGGTGCGCACGCCGGTACGCACAAGACCCTGCTGCACGATTGAGACCCGCTGTTCAAGCTGCGTGACCTGCTCTTCGTAGGTTCTGTTGGACTCCTCTGTGTTCGCTCCCTTCTTCCCGAACGGCAGCTTCGACAGGATGCCTGTCTTCCGGATGTTTACCGTCGGCGAGTAAGGCACCGCGAGGAAGAAGTTCTTGGTCATGATGTTGGCGGCCTCGGTGAAACTCTTCACGAATTGGATGTACTCGCGTATCTGGATACGCATAAGGTCGTCGAGTTGCTCTTTGTACGCGGCCTCGAGAGTCGCGACGTAGGGCCGGATGTCGAGCATGCGCGACTGCACGAATATCTGTACGGAGAAGTCGAGCGAGTTGAGGAAATTCTGGAACTGCATGATGAACGCGGTCTGCTCGTCTTCCGATTTGAGCGCGAAGTTGAGGGATGACGCGAGGAGAATCGCGCGCAGGCTACCGTCTTTGAGAATGACGACACCATCGCGCACCTCGGAGACCGGGAGGAATTCCTGTGTCGAGCGCGCGCTCGCGCGCGGACCCTTATCTGTTGCTTGTGTAGGCATACTAATTGTTGACCACGTCCTTGGCGGTCCTTATCGGGGCTACGATATTCTCCCGCGTCCGTATCACCTGCCGCTCGTCTTCGGTCGCCACACCGGCGGCGATGCGCTCTTTGATGTCGAGGCTCCACGATAGCTCATGTAGTTTGCTTTCGGAAAGTTTGGGCACATAGACGTCGGCACGGCTCCCGGCTAGCGCTACTACGGTAGCCGGTGCCGCGGCGCTCTTTTTGTGCACGTTGTTCCACAGGTAGAGCTTGCTGCGGATGAGGAAGAAGAAACCGTTCTCGAGACCGACGATGAACGGCCGGCCGTTGAGCTGAAAGAACGCAAGACCTGCCCCGAGTCCGGCGACGACGGCTATCAGGGGTCCCGCAACGTAGATAGGAAGGACGCGCCATAAAATGTATGAGGCGCCGAGGGCTCCCCCGACATAAATGAATTGCTTGAAGGTCAATGGGCCGAATATTTTGTCTTCCACTTCTATAAACTGCGGTACTTGAAATTGCATAAGGCTGGCTTGTAGCTTGTAGCTTGTAGCTTACAGAAAAAAGCCAAGCACAAAACTATCGAAGCCCTTTAATCATAGCATGCAACATTTTACTAACCTCAGTTATGAGGCTCCGTGCATGTTCATATTAAAGACCGTTGCAGAATGAAAGCCTCTGCGCGATTACAAGTTGTGTATCAAGTTCTGCCAACGACCCGTGGGCGATATGAAGGAAGTGCGCAAAATCCGCTCTGGTGCCGCGCCGTCTCCCTTCCGCGATGTTAGAAGGAACGGAAACTGCAGCTCGTCGCATCTGCGAAGTAATCCCATAGATCTCTCGCTGGGGAAACTTCTCCGTGAGTCTGTAGACAGCGACCGAGAGGTCGACGGCTTTCTGCCACACAAGGAGTTCTTCTGGGGAGGATACGGTGGTACTCATATACGCGGTTTAATGGCTACAAGCTACCAGCTATCAAGCTGCAAGCCTTCCGTTCACGCCGGTGGCTCGCGGTACGGGTCGTCTTCAACGGATTTGCGCGCGGTACTCGCCTCACCCGCTTTGTACGCAGCCGATATCGGAGCGCGTTCAATCGTTCCGGTGCGCGGAGCGGCAGGCGGCGTCGCGGGCAATACCGTCGGGAGTGCGGCAGGTGCGGGAAGGTCGCCGCTACTGAGTATCTGCGTCCGTGCAGCTTCTACGCCGCTTGTCTCCGCAGCCTTCGCATCCGGATGTTCGAGCTCCCGCTCCAGCTCTTCACGTATCGGCTCGAATACGATTTTCGAGATGTCTGCGGCGAGCTCCGCTGCCACTTCTTGAGACACTCCGAGCTGGCTCCGGATGTTCTTTGCTAAGTCCTCCGGCTGCTGGAAGCCGAGGAGCGCGAGCATCACTTCGTTCTCGAGTGATTGCCACTGGTCGAGGTGAAGCTTATGACCATCAGCGAGCTCGCGGAGATGCTTATCGATGTCCGCAGTAGCGACCGCCTTCTGAACAACGCCTGGCAACTGCGACAGACGCTCTTTCATCAATGCGTCAAGTTCCTGTTGTTTTGTGTTCGTATCCATACTTTCTACTAAATACTAGGTGGTCGTAAGGGGTGCTGCCGGCGGCGTACTTCCTCCTGAGCTTTCCATTTGGGCCTTCAACGCTTTGAGAATATCTCCGCCCTGCTTCTTCTCCCGGACATGATCTTCCACAAGACTTCTCGCGAGCTTCGACGCGTGGTCGTTCGTGGGGGATTCGCCCAATGCTCGCGGAATAATATTCGTCTTCCGCCGATGCGCGATTTGTTCGGCGGTCGTGGCGGCGACTTTCCCGGAGGCAGAACCCCGTTCGTTTAAGATGGCATCCGTCTGGTCCTTGATTGCTTTGGCTGCCGTATCATTGTCCTCGTAGTCGGCGAACGTTTTGTTTAGTTTCTTGAGTTCATCGGTATGTTCCTTAATTTTGTCGAGCACGGGCGCTTCGAGGTCCTTTATGCCTTTCTGTGCCACTGCGATTTTATCCTCTTCCTTTCTCAAGTCGGCCTTGTGCTCAGCCATGCGCGTTTTTATCTCATCGTCCGAATTTCCGGTATTTATCATTCGTTTTATTTCAGCGGCCTGTGTCTTTTGCATGACATCAACACGGCCCTGGGCGACCTTCTCGTCATCTTGGTGTTCCTTATACTCAGGTGTTTCCTTGGTCGCCTTCAGCGTCGCTTCTGCAACCTCAAGCTGCCTTTGTCTCGCGTCCCGCGCTTCTTTCGCGTCAGCCTGCTCGTTGCGGTGCCGCCTCCTTACCTCCGCTTCGACTTCAGGGCGCATCTTCTCCTTGTCCTTGTCAGTGACCAGCGCAGCTTTCTCAGCTCGAGCGGCTGCATCCTTCGCGATCTTGTCTGCTTTTGCGCCGTAGCTTTCCGATTTTCCACCCATTGCAAAGCCGGCAACGCCGAGCTCTTTCATAACGTTTTGGCCGACCTTAGTTTCAAACGGATTAACTTTGCTGGTCCTCAGTTCTTCCAATTTGTTCGCCTTTTGTTCGAGGGCGGCCAGTTCCTGTTGGGTCTTCATTCCCATAGCAGTTGCACGGCGTTGCGAGCTTGGCGTCAACTTGTCGAACTTGTCCTTCTCAAGCCACGCACTGGCGCGCGACGCCCTGAGTTTCGCTTCTCCCAGATTTTTCTTGACGCCCTCTTGCCGGTTGGCTGCCACCCTGCTCACCATGTTGCGCCCTCTGTTCCACAGGAAGCTTCCCCCGACGGCGAACGGCGTTGACGTTACAGCCTTCGCATAACTGAACCCACCTATCTTGCTGGACCACTTGCTGGAGATGCTGAAGGTCGCATAAAGCATGCCGAGTACGAGCAGGTACATAAATATCGCCTCCGTGTTGGAGCCGCCGGCCGGGTCCGAAAGCGCGGCACCCAGCGTCGCCTTGTACGTACCCTTCATCGCGTACGATACATTCAACGTCACCCACAAGAGAATCATGATTATCGGCGCGAACATCGTGCACCAGATGAGCGAGCTTTTCCACGCGGTCCATCCGTAGCTGCTCCCACCCCAATCCGGTATGAGATAGCTCCCTACCGCGATTGCCGAGGTGATGAGGAGGAATATGAGCATAATCATACGCGAGATGAGTAGGAAAGAGCCGTAGAAAAGCACGACGGCAGCGCCCAGCAATACGAGTGTAAGGAGTATTCCGTGTCCGAGCGCAGCCCATCCGCTGTCTTTTGCCAAGGCGGTGTCGCTGACCGTTTTCCAGGTCTTCGCGGCTGTCTGGACGCCAAGCAGGTACATAAACTGGTCAGCGATGCCGTACTGCGTCGTCGCTCCGCCGGTCGTTGCGCTCGCACTAGTACCGCCGAGTTGAGCGGCGTTGTATATCTGGGCGGCGACGTAGTTGGACGCGTCTATGACCATTTTCGTGCCGAGCAAACTGAAGTTGAGAAGCACGGCGACGATGAGGACATTTGCCACCATTTTTTTCTGCCCGAACTCCTTGAGCCCGAGAATGATGGAGATAGCTACGAACGTGAATATGCCGATTATTAGAATATTGGCGATGTCGCGGAAGGCTGTCCACGCGGTCTCCACCGCGACTTTTATCGTCCCGTAGAGAGCTCCGAATTGAATAACCGTATGGGTTATCAGCCAATCAAACAGAAGCGCCGCGAGTGAGAGAATTATCGTGGCGATATAGACGAGAGCCGCACCTATAGCGGACATTCCGTAGAACCATATGAGTTTCGGCAAGCTCACAAGACAACTAATGACGCCGTCGCACACTGCAGGGCTTATCTCTTTTGATGCGGCGTCGCCTTCCGCCGCTTGTACAACGTTCACGTGAAGTGTCGGTGCACCTGCGCGCGAGTAGTCCGCGACAAGCGGGATACACACGATGAACAGCGCGATGAGTATCGGGGATATTCTCAACAAGGTGCTCCACATACTCATGGTTTGGGACAAGCAGACTGCAGCGGGTTGTTCTTATCCCAGCATTTCTTCCACGCGTCGAGGACCTCTGCCTCGTTTACATTGCACCATCCCTTGCCGGGCTGAAGCGGCTTCCCGTTCGCCCAATCTTTGATAGTGGTCGCGACGAGGCCGGTGTCCGGGTCAAGCATCACCGCCTGCACACTTTCCGACTCTTTGATAACGCCGCTCGGACCGT
>Ga0155400_150_pt1 | contig 16103 bp, 12 predicted proteins | sample RifCSPhighO2_02_FD_106368 | JGI IMG/M metagenome (GOLD analysis project Ga0155400, IMG submission 106368) | Candidatus Kaiserbacteria bacterium RIFCSPHIGHO2_02_FULL_55_20
TTCGGGGTTCCCGGCTACGACCTTGCCTATGGGGTCGAGCGTTTCAAGACCCGCGCCGCGAAGTATGACCCGGATCTCGTTCTGTGGTTTGTGCGTGACAACAACTTTGCCGAGCCGAACGAATTTTTTGAAGAGCGCGTACCGCAGGCCAAAAAGGAAATGCAGGAGAGAGGAGATACACCCAACGTAGTCCTCCGGTCAGGCAACGGAGGCATCGAGTACGTCGAATCCACAAGCGGCAAGTCTTTCTTCGATAATCCGGAACAAGGCATCGGGCTCATCGCACGGAAGCGGACAAAAGAGGCATTCCTCTCCGAATGGGGCATTGATGGAATGATTGAGTATGGGAGGCGGCAGCTTGCCGCACTTGGAGAAGCGTACGGCGGGCCGCTTGTCGTCTTTACGTACCCGTTGATGGGTGAAACCGAACTCCTTCATGCACGGATTAAGACGACGTTGGTAGATTTTGCGGCAGAGCGCAAAGCGGCTTCCTATCATGAAATAGCGGAAGACCTGAGTGTCGGGAACGGACTCTTACCCGACTTTCATCCGAATGAGAAAGGATACGCTCTTATAGCGCAGGATTTGTTCGACGAACTTGTCTCGCGCGGTCTTATTCCGTGCGGGGCTCCTTAACCGCAAGGAAATCACCGATGGCCAGATAATCGAGCGGAGTACTGAGGAAGTCCGAGACGGCCTGCGCGGGAGTCTCGACGATGGGCTCTCCCGCAATGTTGAAACTGGTATTCAGAAGGAACGGGGTCCCGGTCAAAGCGGCGAAGGATTTCAGCAGTGTGTAGTATCGTCCGTAGCCGGAGTCTACCGTTTGCACGCGACACGACCCGTCCCTGTGTACGATTGCGGGAATCTCGCTCCGCTTTTCGTTCTTTACCCGGAAGCAGAAATTCATAAAAGGAAAGTCGGTACCCGCTCCGTGGGTATCTACGAATTCATCCAAACGGTCCGCGAGCACTGAGCCGCCGAACGGACGGAACTCTTCACGGCCTTTTATCTTATTCACATCGTCTTTTGTCCCCGCGAGGCGGGGATTCGCCAATATAGAACGGGAGCCGAGCGCGCGCGGGCCGAATTCCATTTTGCCCTGGAACCATCCGATGACGTTGTTCTCTGCGAGCAGAGCTGCCACGCGGTCGCACAGCTCTTCCTCCTGTTGGAATCGCTCGTACGTGACGCCCGCTTCGCGCAGGGCCCGTTCAATGTCCTCGTTCGTATACGAGGTGCCATAGCGCAGGTGAGTAACGGGCTGCCGCGCGGTAATCCCGTGCAGGCTGTGAGCCGCGTAGAGAGCGGCACCCACCGCGGCGCCGCTGTCGCCGGAAGCGCCGAAAATATATACATTCTTGAACGGTGTTTGCGCGGGAATCTTGCCGTTCGCGAGGGCGTTCAATGCGACTCCTCCGCTGATGCAAAGGTTCTCACTGTTCGCAATGCGATGCAGGTACCGGAGCGTTTTGAAGTAAATGTCCTCGGTAACTTCTTGAATGCTGGCTGCTATGTCGGCATGAAATTCTGTAACGGGCTCCGAAGGGAGTCGCGGCTTGCCGGTCCGTTTCTCGAACTCTTTGCTCCACATTGTGAACGATTCCCGAAATCTGAAGAATCGCAAATCGAGCCGGAAGCTCCCGTCGTCCCGTATACGGACCATAGTACGGATAGCATCGGTAAAACGGGGTCGTCCGAGCGCCGCGAGGCCCATGACTTTGTATTCGTCTTCATTGACCCGAAATCCGAGGAAAGCGGTAAAGGTTGCGTACAGAAGACCGAGAGAATGCGGGAAGTTCTGTGACCGTAGGGGGGTTATCATAGTTCCGTTTCCTGTCCAGAGTCCGGCCGTCTGATACTCGCCGATGCCGTCTGTGGTCAATATAGCGGCCTTCTCGTATGGTGACGGAAAGAACGCCGCACCGGCATGGGAATAATGGTGCGGGATGAAGAACAGCTCTTTAGTAAATCCGAGCTCTTTTCGTATCGTGTGCTCGACGTTGAGCTTATCTGCGAGCCATTCCGGGACGCCTTTCACGAACGGCCGCATTGAACGGGGATACGTGTCGACGAAGTTCCCAAGGACCCTTTCAAACTTTAAGAGCGGTTTTTCATAGTACGCGATGTCGTCAATGTCGTTCGCAGAGATGCCTGCTGATTCGAGGCAGTGTCGTATCGCAAGACGCGGGAAACTGTTGTCGTGCTTTATGCGGGTAAAGCGCTCTTCTTCCGCAGCGAAGAGCAGGCGCGAGTCTTTGAGAAGAACGGCCGCGCTGTCGTGATAGAACGCGGAAATGCCGAGCGTGTACATGGCTCAGTAGGGTGACGTGAAGTACGCCCTGTCTTTTGCCGTCACACCGGGCTTCTCCCAATAGGAATCAGGTTCTGCGCGCGCCGGTATCATGAGCACCAATTTCCGCACCACCGCGACGGGACCGATGACGAGATAGTAGAACAAAAAAAGCAGCGCAAGTACGGTTACGTGGTTTATCTGTTTTACGAGCCGTCTCATATCAGCGGATAAATGAATATCGGCACAGGAGCAATTTGGGCGCTTATCACCACGAGCACAATGATGATGAGCAGCAAGAATACCGGTATGAGCCACATTTTGTCGGTCTTTGTGATAAGTATGAAAAGTTGCTTTATTGTTTCTAGCATATGAAGGCGGTGTTATATGCTTGGGGCAACCCGCTCTTAAGTGTTGGCGTTTTCTTCCTCGTCATCAGCTGCGGCAGCCAATTCATCCGCGTTGCCCTCACCGATAATACTGCGCGGCTTCGCGCCGTCGGCAGGTCCCACAACGCCGCGCTCTTCGAGCATATCGATGAGTTTTGCCGCGCGCGCGTACCCGACGCCAAGCTTGCGTTGCAGGTAAGAAGTGGATGCCTTGCCCGCTTCTATGACCGTTTGCTTTGCGTCTGCGTAGAGTTCGTCGTCTTCGTCGTTGCCTCCTATCAAGGAGGAAAATATCGGGTCGGGACCTTGGCCCATACGTGAGTCCGAGAAATCAATCTCACTCAGGAGCGCCCCGTCATTGTTCCTCAGTATATGGGCGACCACTTTTTTGACCTCGTCTTCCGAGATAAACGGCGCCTGGATTCGGCGCGGCTTGGACATCTCACCGGAGAGGAAGAGCATGTCGCCCGCGCCCAAGAGCTTCTCAGCACCGCCGGCATCGAGAATGGTGCGCGAATCTATCTGCGAGGAGACCTGCATCGCGACGCGCGCGGGGATGTTGGCCTTGATGAGTCCGGTGATGACCTTCACGCTCGGCCTCTGGGTCGAGAGGAGCAGGTGAATGCCGACCGCGCGGCTCATTTGGGCCAAGCGCACGATGCCGCTTTCGAGTTCACGCGGATAGGTGGACATGATATCGGCCAATTCGTCGATAACGAGGACGATATAGGGCATCGCTTCCGGCAGCGGCTTGTCGCTCTCTTTTTTCGCGGCCCTTTCAAGCGCGACAGCAACGACATTTTTGTGGTACGAGGCGATATCGCGCACCGCTTCGGCCTCGAGGATGTTGTACCGGCGCTCCATTTCTTTTGCGAGCCACTTGAGTGCGAGTATCGCCTTCTTCGCATCGGTGATGACCGGTGTGAGCAGGTGGGGGATGGAGTTGTACACGGTGAGCTCGACGCGCTTCGGGTCCACCATGATGAATCGCAGGCGTTCAGGTCCGCACCGGTAGAGGAGTGAAACGATGAAGTCGTGTATGGCGACGGACTTTCCGGCGCCCGTCGTACCGGCGACGAGCAAGTGCGGCATACGCGCGAGATCGGCAAAGTGGGGTGTTCCCGTGATAGAGCGACCGAGCGCGAGCAAAAGCGGCTTGTCGGACTGGACGTACGCGTCGTCGGAGACGAGCGGGGCGAGGCCAAGCGTCGTGCGAGAAATGTTGGGGACCTCGATGCCGACGAGTGATTTGCCCGGGATGGGTGCCTCGATGCGCACGGGGGATACGGCAAGTGCAAGCTCGAGATTGCTCTGAAGCGCGATGATTTTCGAGAGGCGCACGCCTTCGGCGGGCTTCATCGAGTAGCGTGTCACGGTCGGGCCGATGGAAGCCTCGTCCATCTCCACCTGGATGCCGAAATTCTGGAGTGTCCGCTTGATGATGTTCATGTTGGCCTTCACGTCGCCGACTTCGGGCTTACCCTTGTTTTTCGCGAGTATCGCTACCGGCGGGGGAATGTAGGCGCTTCCTGTCGCCGCGATGATGGGGAACCCGTCGGATGTCGCGTCACCGTTGCTGAAGAACTTCGCTATCGGATTGCCGGACTCTCTCGACTTGCTCTCGGGAGCCGCAGACGCCTCTTCATCCCCGGTGTTTTCTTGGGAAGTCTCTTCCGGAAGGCCGACGACCGGCACATCTGCCACTTCGTTCGCGGTGTCGTCAGTGGGGGTGTTGCGGAAAAAGTCCGCAATCTTTGCCGCCACTAAACCGAGGTGAATATCAAACGCGACGACAAGTGCCGCGATGATGAATGCGATAAGAAAAATAACGGTCGCCGTCGTATCCACACCGGATACGATGAGATTCGAAATGCTGATGCCAATGATGCCGCCGCGGCCGGAAAAGGCGAGATTTATCAGGCCGAGTCCGGAAAGCAAAAAGACCATCATTGCGATAAATTGCACCCATCCGAATTTTCTTTCGAACGATCTGAAAATAAGCGTGGCGAGAAGCATGAGAGAGAGGGGAAGGAGAAGATACCCCACACCCAGAAGCCATGTGAGCCACTCGCGGAGCGCTCCGCCGATGGCGCCTCCGCCACCGAGCTCCGCAAGGACGAGAAATCCGGCGAGTGCGACGCAGAAAATCGCAAACACTCCCCGCATCGCCTCCGAACTTACCGACCTGACCTTGATGTCGTCCTCAGTTTCGGCGTTCTTTTCTTTTCCGCGTTTCTGCTTTGCTTTCATCCCGTTAGAAATAGGACGCGGCCTATCAAAGAAGCCCACCCCATTCGGTTATCGCCAATAACGTATCCTATTGAGAAACTCGACTTCGCGTGTCCGCGATTTCTAACGGGATTCATGGTGACATCATATCACCCCCTCACTCACCGCTTGGTAGGAGTCGGCAACCCGCCCGCCGGAAGGTTTGTGCGCCGTCGAGCCGAGGCAATGCTTCGAACAAATCTCCGTCGCACAAACCTTCCGGCGGGCGGGTTCTGTGTGTTTCAGGGCTGAGAATCTCCCGCTACCGAACGGTGTTGCATACGAAGCATGTCCTTTATATACTCACAGACGTCCCCTATGTACTTTATGCATATAGTACACACTACGGACATATAATGGACGACAAAAGAGACATACAGAAGACGAACCCACTCTTACGTTTTTTTGATAAACATTCCGTACGCACGAACCCCTTTGGGGCAAATCAATCTGCAGACAGAGCTTACCGACGCGCGGAGCGTCTCGTCGCGGCTCTATACTTGGTTACCAACCACATACAGCCAAGTGAATCTATAAGAGTTTCTGTGCGTGCCGGGGGTATACGTTTGCTCGAGAACATCCTCACCTTGCGGGACGAAATGAGGAGCGATTCGCAGAGCCTCGCCGCATGCCGTGCCTCGATCCGCAACCTCATATCGCTCATCCGGATGCTCGCCGTCGGAGGTTTTCTTTCCATACAGAATACCAATACGATGATCGAGGGGCTCGACGAGTTAGGCAACTTTTTGAATGTGTCCCAGAATTCGGCGCTCTCTGAGGCATACTCTTTGTCGCAAGAAGGCCTCTTGGACATTCGTGAAGGCTCTGTAAAGGACACGGTGACTATAAAGGACAGAACTACTGTAAAGGACATCAGTACGGTGTCCGATAAGGTATCAGACAATCGTGGACCAAATGTCCGAGAGGAGAGTATCCTGGCGGTGCTACGTTCCGGAGGTGAACTCGGCATCCGGGATATTGCCTCAAGCCTCCCCGAATACAGCGAGAAAATGATACAGCGTCATCTCGTTGCGCTCATCGGCTTGGGCAGGGTCAAGAAAGCAGGCCTTAAACGCTGGAGCAGATACTCTATTGCGATTTAGAGGTTTTGTGTCTTAATCGCTGTCCAGGTGCTTCTAATACAGGCTATTTTTCATCGCATCCTCATACTCCGGCCGATGTGTGAAAGATAAGCGAATCTAAGGCGTCTATTCAATTGACTCCCCTAATGCATTGGAGTATTGTGGTCCGCGATAACAGGTATCTACGAAAATCCATTTCGCCGCTTGGCGAGGGCCTTTTGTAGCCAACAAGTTATCCACAAATGGGGGAGTGGCGCATTTATGTGCAGCAGGGTCCCTAGTATATAATTGTGCGACGGCATCCCCATACGATGTCGTATAGGCGCATGAGGGCCAGTTTCTCACTGTCTCTCTGTGCAGTTCGTTGACATTTGAATAGAGAAAAAACACAAGCCATTTTTGGCCGCTTCTCAGTGAAATATTCTGATGAAGTATTTCTGAATTTTCCGAACTTATCCGGAAACGATCGCATGACTGAAACTCCATTCATTCCTCGCTGCTAACCTCGCTCATGAAAGTGTGCGGGCTAGCAAATTGTTCGGGGCCGCTCCTACCGCACTGGTAGGTGAGACCCAAATTATTAGTTGTCTTCAGTTATCAGTTATTTATTTAGCAGAAGGCACACAACGTACACGACTCCTCGTCGAAAGGGTGGAGTGTACGGCTAGGATTCTCAAAGGTCCGACCTTAAGAATTTCCCAAGGTCAGACCTTAACCTGAACCCTGGTGCAAAAGTCAAAATTAACTATGAGTAAAGCATTAGCAACAAAAAATGTTGCCGCAATTCTCTTGGCTGTTGTTATGGTTTTCGGATTCGCGTTCTCGTTTGCCACTCCGGCAAAGGCGGATGTGCTCTCTGACCTCCAGGCACAGATCGCGACATTGATGGCACAGATCGCAGCATTGCAGGGCGGCTCGTCAGCCGGCGCAAGCTGCGCGACCTTCACGCAGAACCTCTCAGTCGGTAAATCCGGAGGTGAAGTGATGGCGGTACAAAAATTCCTTAACACTCACGGAGCTCAGATCGCCGTAACCGGCGCAGGCTCTCCGGGCAACGAAACTTCTTATTTCGGCGGACTCACTAGAGCTGCCGTCACGAAGTTCCAGGCTGCCAACGGTGTTTCACCGGTAGGCATCTGGGGCCCGATGACCCGAGCAAAGGCGAACTCGATGTGCACAGGCACTCCGGGAACGACTGTACCGGGCACCACTCCGGTAACGGGCAACGGCCTCAAGGTCGCGCTCGCTGCGGATAACCCGACGTACGGCGCACTCGTCCAAGGACAGGCCATCGCGGAACTCGCGAAGTTCACCTTCTCGAACCCGACAGCTTCTCCGATCACTGTCACGAACCTTGCGTTCAAGCGCATCGGCGTGTCGTCTGATTCGACCTTGGCCAACGTCTACCTCTTCCAGGGGGCAACGCGTCTCACTGATTCCGCAGGAGTCAGCAACACGATGTTCAACTACAATGCAGCGACCGGTCTCTTCACAGTACCGGCTGGCGGCGTAGTCACGATTTCCGTCCGCTCAGACATCGCAGCTTCGACGAACGGCCAACAGGTCGGCGTCCAGCTCACGAGCGTCAGCGCGTCCGGTCTTCTCGACTCGTCTGTCGTCCTCCCGATCTCGGGCTCAGCGCTCTTGATCTCTTCGGCGACTCTCGCAACGGTTGACTTCGGTGGAACAACGCTTCCGACCGCAAGTGCGGTGAATCCCCAGAACGACTACGTCCTCTGGCAGAACACCGTGACTATCGGCACGCGCGCTGTTACCTTGAGCTCATTCCAGCTCCGCAATCTCGGTTCTATCGGTCTTAACGACGTCCGGAACCTCCGCCTCTACGTGGACGGTGTCCTGGTCGGCACTCCTGTAGCGAATCTTACGGCAGGTGAAATATCTGCTTCATGGGATCTCTCAGGTGCTCCGAAGCGTCTCGAGACAGGTGGCCGTGTCATCAAGGTCATCGGCGATATCGTCGGCGGCTCCAGCTTGACCGTCCAACTCTCGCTCCGTCGTGCGGCAGATGCCCGCTTTGTCGACACTGAACTCAATCAGCCGGTACTCGCTACGGCGGCCGGTTCTGCGTTCTCCGCTCGCTCGGCGACATCCGCGACGATTGGTGCCGCTACTGTTTCGGTCGTGAAAGCGAACACTTCGCCTTCAGCGAACGTGACACTCGGCGGTTCCAACATCAAATTCGCATCCTTCGAACTCCGCGCCTCGGGTGAGGATGTGAAGATCGAGAGCCTCAATGTGATGGCAACCGCTTCGGCAGGCACTCGTGGCCTCGACAACGGTAAGGTATTCGTCGACGGCGTACAAATTGGTTCTACCAAGGACCTCACCGATGCCACAGACGTGAACTTCACGTTCGGCTCGTCCTTCATCGCGAAGGCGGGAGCGGTCCACATCATTGACATCTACGCAGACGCGAAGTCCTCGACCGGCGCAGCCTACACAACAGGCGAAACGGCAGTCGTCCGGCTCTCGACAGGCGTAGACAATGCGTTCGGCCAGGTCTCCCTCAATGCAGTGGATGTCCCTGGTTCGAACACGTCGGGTAACACCCTCACTGTCTCGTCCGGCACACTCACCGCGACGAAATACTCGGGTTACGGCAACCAGACAATCATTCCGGGTACAAGCAACGCTCGCTTGGGCTCGTTCACCCTCTCGTCGGGCTCGACGGAAGGTACGAACGTAAACACCATCGTCGTTACCCTCTCGGCAGATGAAGCGGCATCCATCACGGATCTCCGCCTCGTTGATGTCGCGACGGGTGCCCAGATTGGTACATCCAAGCCGGCACCGGCTTCCGGTGACAACTCGTTCTCCGTCAACTTCGATGTCGCGGCCTCAGCGTCCAAGACAATCGATGTCGTCGGTAACATTAAGTCCGGCTCCAACATCGGTTCGTGGATCGCGGAAGTCGACACCACGACAGGCGGTACGGGCTTAAGCACAGGTAATTCCGTTACTATCGGAGCCGACCTGGTTCTCCAGACCATCACCGTCGGTACGGGCTCGCTCACTGAAGCGACAGGAACATCGCCTGAAAATGCAAACATCATTGCAGGTAGCAACGGCGTAAAAGTCGGTTCCTTCAACTTCACGGCGTCCAACTCCAGCTTCACTGTGCAGGAACTTGCGGTCAAGATCCCGGTTAACGCCGCGACCTCGGTCTCAGGTGTCACGCTCAAGTGGGCAGGCGGTCCGGCGAACGGCGTCTCGGCGGTACTCGCAGTCAACTCTGCTGCTGCTTACACGCACGCGACCTCGACCTTCACCGGCCTCACCTTCGCTGTTCCGATGAACGAAACGAAGACAATCGATGTCTACGTGGATGTTCCGACGATTGCGAACGGTGCGACATCGGGTACTGCAGTCTCCGCATTGCTCGCATGGAACTCCGGCTTCAAGGCGGTTGACAGCGCAGGTACAGCCTCGACAACGATGGCTTCCTACGCTGACCTCAACGGCGCAGCCACGAGCGGCAAGGGTACGATGTACGTACGCAAGTCCAAGCCGACTCTCGCAGCAGTAGCTCTTGACTCGTCGAACCTCACTGAAGGATCCGATCAGGTCCTCGGACGGTTCTCGGTCACGGCTGACTCTGCAGGCAAGATTGACTGGGGCTCCGTAGTCTTCACCGTCAACAAGAGGGACGTCATCAGCATTGGAGCGACAACCACTCTCAAACTGTGGAGCGGTTCCAACTCGATTGATGGTACGTTCGCAACGACGACGGGCGACCTCCTCGGAGGACTCGACGCTTGTGACAACCTCACAAGCTGCTTGCTCCACTTCCGTCCGACAACCATCGAGACGGTTGAAGCGAATTCCTCGAAGACATACGAGCTTCGTGGAACTGTCGGCGGTACTGCATCCGGTGCCAACAACATCAGCGTATCCATCGCCAATCCGCAGACAAGCGCGTCTTCGACGGCAGTCTTCGGCTCAGCGGCTGGTACGCAAGGTGTAACCACTGCAGCTTCATTCGCCTGGTCTGACTGGTCTGATCTCGCCGATCACTCTTCGGATGCGGACGGCGCTTCGACCTCTGACTGGACGGGTGACTACCTCGTCAAGACGCTTCCTCTCACGATCGGCAACCGATCAGTGAACTTCTAGGAAGTCCTAGGCTGACACAGCAGCACTCGTTGCTGGTCCTCCGGCCGGAGGAGAACGATCCGGCAAGCAGAAACCACCCCGAAAGGGGTGGTTTTTGTGTATGAGCATGTCTAAAACCACCATCTACTTCGTTGCGTGGACCCCAGCGTCGCCGTCACCGTACCTGCAGTACGTCTCCGTCGTCGCTATCCCCGCGCCTCGTATATGATGGTTTTCGAACATGCTCCCGTGACGAAATGGTGGTACACTCTCCCGCATATGAAGAAAGAATATGGAGTGTACGCAGCCGGTGCCGCGCTTATCGTCCTCCTAGTGGCAGGGGTCTGGTGGAAGAGGAATTCGTCACAGCTTCTTCCTGTCTCGGAGCCAATAGCGACCTCTTCGCCGGAGCAAACCACGACCTCCTCTACGCCTCAAGTGCAACCGGCTCCTGCGGCTATCGTGAAGCCAAAGCCGCTGCCGAAGGAGCCGGCTTCGTTTTCCCTCGTGCCGGGCGATACGGTAACGTCCTGGGATTTTGCGGGTACCCGCAAAGACGGGGGACAACTCGAAGCGGCCGTACGTGCGGACATTACCCGCTTGAAAGGTCTTCTCAATTCCGGGACGTACTCCAACTACGAACTCTACGTGAGCATCGCGAATCAATATGAGATGCTCGGCGACGGCGGAAAAGAGTACGAGTATCTGAATTATGCGCTAGCGATAGATTCCACGAAGACCGGTCTGGCGTGGCACAACATGGGCAAGCTGCTCGAACGGCTCGGCGCATACAATAGTGCTCGCGTCGCGTACGACCACATGATCGCGGCGCAGTTTACCTCGCAGTACATCCGTGCGCGCCTGGAATTTCTCCAGGCGCATATGCCGTGGGATACAGATGCGATAAAACAAGCTGAAGCAGACCTCTCCACATCAGTGGAATAACCCGCGTACTCAATATGAGGAAGCACATCGGGCGATGGTTCACTTGGCTCCTCCTCGCACCCGCGCTTTTGCCGCTCGTGTATGGTGGCGGCCTTGTGTATCCGTTCGTTGCCCCGAAGACTTTGCTCTTCCGCGCGCTCGGCATCATCGTGCTCGCGGCCTTCGCGTACCTTGCGTTCTCCGGACACGAATTTTATTGGAACAGACTGCGAAGAAAAATAACCTGGATACCCGCCGCATTACTTCTCGTCGCGTATGCAACATCCCTTATCGGCATAGATTTCTACCACAGCTTCTGGTCTGTTTATGACCGCGGCGACGGACTGCTCACGCTCACGGTCGCCGTCCTCTTTTTCTATGCCACACTTCTTGCCGCCGACCAGACGTTCCTCGGACGACTTTTCAAACTGGTTGCATGGATAGCGAGCGCAGTTGCCGCGTACGTGGTGGCGCAGTGGCTGGGCGAGATTTCCGGAATCAACTTCACGCTCGTAGCCGAGGCGCACGGACGCCTTGGCGGGACGCTTGGCAACGCGGCATTCCTGGCGGGTTACCTCGGTATGGCGCTGTGGGCGACGCTCGCTATCGCGGCCGAGTCGCGTGGGTCTTGGCGCAAAGTGTATTACACCGGTGCCGCGCTCCAATTCGTTGCAATCGTACTCGCAGCTACGCGCGGGACCTTGCTCGCGCTGCTCGTCGTCGGCTTTTTCACGTTGCTCTTCCTGGCGTGGAACCCCTCGACTTCCTTCGACAAAGCTCAGGATAAATCGCTCGGGGCAGGGGGGCGCACGCGCAGTTACGCGCGCTTCGGCCTTGCAGGACTCCTTGTTTTCGCGGGATTATTCTTCGCATTTCGCATGCCACTGCAGCAAGCACCATTCGAGCCGGTACGTCGCGTCGCTTCTATCTCGTTATCGGATGCGACCGTATCCAGCCGGCTCTTCGTTTGGCAGCACGTTTTTGGCGAAGCGATGAAGCGACCGTTTACCGGATACGGCGCGGAGCATATCGAGGGAATCTTCGACCGCGTGTACGACCCAAGTGCAATTCTCGAGCAATGGTTTGACCGCTCACACAACGCCTTCCTCGACTACTTCGTGCAGTTCGGCATATTGGGAGCGTTGCTCTATGCGGGACTTATCGCGGCACTTGGATACGTCGGCGTCGCTTTGTCCCGTCGCAGAGAGCCGTTCGGTGTATATTTGCTACTTCTGTCGGGCACGTACGCGATACAGAATTTCTTCGTCTTTGATACCGCAATGACACTATGGTTCTTGCTCGCAACTCTTGCGGGCGCACTCGCATACGCAAGCGCTCAAGATACCGCGAGCAAAGCAATTCCTTCCACGATCCGTTTCCGGACGCAGCCGCTCATCGCGTACGGTGTCGCAGGCGCGATACTCGTACTTTTATATCCCGTTGCCATCCAGCCTTTGCGGGCCAACCTTCTTCTTGCGGGTGGGTACGACTATCGCGTGACGGATGTGAACAGAGCCGTTTCCGTTTTTCGGGCAGGTCTCTCGCTAAACACATACGCGGACATCGAATACGGCTATCAAGCGTACAGTATGTACACGGAAGAGCAGCAGACGACGCTCGTGGGGACACAGCGGGTGGCCGCATACAAGTACGCGCTTGATCTTCTCAGTAACAACTATGAACGGTATCCGTACGATGCGCGCACCGCGGTGTACCTTGCGCATGTCCTTGACTCCGCACCTCCTGAGGAAACAATTGACGAGGCATTCTTGCGTTTCGTCCTCACGCGGGCCATTGAGCTCTCTCCCAAGCGTGCGCAACCCTGGTACATATTGAGCAACATCGCGCTCCGGAAAGGCGACCAGTCGAAGTCGGCGACAGAACGGAACCAATATTACCGGGAGGCGTTTGCCCCGCTTGAAGAGTACGCAGCAAAGGTTCCCGGTCTCGCCGAGCCGCGCTTCATCATCGCCTCGCTCTATTTTGTGGTCGGAGATAAGGTTTCTGCCAAGAGGTGGGCTGACGAGGGCCTGCGGCTTTATAAAGGGGGTACGGATGTTGCCCGCAAAGCGCTTCGCTACTACATTGCCGCCGAAGATTGGCCGAATGTGAGGCGCTTCCTATCGGACATCGTAACGGACAACCCGACCGACTATCCTACGCTCTATGACCTTGCAAAAGCGGAGCTCCTCACGGGGAATCGTGACCGGGCGCTCGAAATAGTGCGGGAGTTGAGGATAAAGTCCCCCGGGTTGGTCGAAACAGACCCCGTATTCCTCAAAAGTCTTGGTGCATAGGTCCGGGCTGCTCATCCTCGGGATCGAGTTATCCACTCTCCGCATGTACTTCACGGGACCTTCCGATTGGGTGGGTATATAATGTATGGATACGAGTGCCACGCAGGCACCTCGTCGTATCATCAGGTTTTTTCAACAACGAGCGTCGAACTCGCTGCATTAGTAGATAATTATTATCTTTAGAACACATTATGCAAAAAACGTTCACTCTGGACAGGGTAGTCGCGATGGCCGTCGCGGTCGTCGCGGGCGTCTTTCTCGTGGTAGGCACGGTAGGTGCCTCGACGACAATCAGTACGGATATCTCGACGGACGGCACGCTCGCCGTTACGGGGTTATCTTCACTTACCACTGCCTCAACGACCGGAGCGGTCTCCGTAGCCGGCGCATTGTGGGTCGGCGGTAACGCGACCACGACAGCCGCAGGAGCCTTCTCGACACAAAGTACTATCAGCGTGAGCGGCCTCTCATCACTCGCCAATGCCTCCACAACCGGAGCGGTCTCCGTTGCAGATGCGTTGTGGGTAGGTGGTAATGCAACCACGACCTCCGCGGGTGCCATCTCGACAGGAAGCACACTCTCCGTTTCAGCCACCTCGACATTGGCCACTACTACAGTAAGTCGATTCCTCACGGTAGGCTCGACAACTCCGCAGCATGGAACTGCCGACGTGTTGGTGGACGGGACGGCGACCACTACTCTCTGGCTCGCTTCCAGTGGGGGCACGGATGTCGGTGCATGTATTCAGATGAAAGGTCCCGCAGGAGCCAACTACAGAATTTACGTTAGTGGTGCCGCCAATGCACTTGTCGTTGAGGCCGGGCTCTGCAAATAGCTAATGCGGATTGCTCAATTACCAGCTAACATCCGCATGACATGAGAAAACTAATTGCAATCGGATCTGCGGTCGCGCTCCTCGTCCCAGCGCTCGCGATGGCGGCGTACGACGACGTCAGCCTGACGACCTCTACGGTCATCAGCGTGGGCGGCATGTCGCTCAACATCCAGGGTTCGACGGCGACCATTGAATCCATCACGGTGAATGCCAACGACTTCAGCTTCGCGCTCCTGTCGGGCTCGTCGATAAGAATCACATCTTCCGAACAAAAGAGACTCGATAAGAGTACAACGACCGACCTCACGGCGAATGTCTGTACCGACACGGAGTCTACTATTGAGTACACGGCGACACAAACTCAGACGATTACCATCACTCCGAATCCGGCGCTTTGTGTGAAAACAACTGGAGGCGGCGGGTCCTCTTCGGGCGGCGGAGGTGGGGGAGGCGGCGGCAGCTCGACGTCGGCAACCCCTGCCACACCGGCAACTCCGGCAACACCCGCGTCCACAACAACTCCCGCAACACCGGCGACGCCTGCAACTCCGGCTACTCCCGCGACTCCGACCATCGCCTCGCTTCAAGCACTGCTTGCCTCTCTTATGGCACAGCTGCAAGCGTTGCAGGGTGGGACAGCACCGGCTGCCGGTGTGAGCTTTATCCGCAATCTTACCATCGGCTCGACAGGGGCTGATGTAAAGGCGCTCCAGGTCTACCTCAACACCCACGGCTATGTCATCGCATCAAGCGGTGCAGGCTCGAGAGGGAATGAGACGACGAGATTTGGCGGTCTCACGCGCGCAGCGCTCATCAAGCTCCAAAAAGCCGCAGGCATCAAACCCGCAGTCGGCTTCTTCGGCGCACTGACGCGAGCATACGTCAACTCGCATCCCTAGCTCAATGATGGAGATCGTATCTCCATCATCCCGGAAAACGGCAGCCGCCCCTTGATTCGCAAACCCGCGAACTTTGGGCGGCTTTCCGCTTGGTCGGGTCCGCCCATCAAAATGATGGAGATCGTATCTCCATCATTCGAGAAGGTAGGGTTTGATGTCCTTTATCTCGATATCATGCAAGTACGACAGTGCTGTTTTCTGGTAATTCTTGAAGACGTCGCCGAATAATTCCTTCGTGATGACCGATGGGAAGTTCTTCTGCCCGCAATAATCAAGGTAACTGCTCCATCGGTATTCGTTTAGGTGCTGTGCCGCTTTTTCTTCGCTTGCGATACGCAGTTCACGCCACGACCCTGCTCCTTCCAAGAAATCGAGCGGATTCAAGTGAATGTAATGGAGGATGTGAAGAAAGTACGCCTCGGAGTTGATGCGGAGCTTTTTCGTACGGCCCTGAAACAGTGTCCCCGATCGCTTGTATTTTTCATTGAAATACATTGCATAGCCCACGTTCAATTTTCGCAAAAACAATGATAGGCCATTCTCTAAGCGCTCCGAAAGGAGTAGGTGATAGTGATTGCCCATAAGACACCAACCATGTATATCGACGATTTGTTCACGTTGCCGCAATGATGGAGATACGATCTCCATCATTGGGTGGAAGAGGCGGTAGGCGTTGCCTGCGGGCGCGGTGTCGTTAAATTCATACATGTCGTGGACGAACCGAGCGCGGTCTTGGTCATCGAGAAACAATATTCGTTTTTCAACTCCGCGATTCAACGCATGATAAAGACCCTCCATATCGGGATATGATAAATGATGGAGATACGATCTCCATCATTATATGGGGATAAGTTCATGAAGAAATTAGTAACGTGGGATAATTCTACGCATATGCAAAAACTTCGATGGGTAAGTAGAAAGTGGTGGTTCTGGGTCGGCGTGGTGCTGTTCCTTGTGCTTGCGGTTTACCTCAAGGGCTATTTTGACTGGTACCTCGCCGGA
>Ga0155400_116_pt1 | contig 15448 bp, 9 predicted proteins | sample RifCSPhighO2_02_FD_106368 | JGI IMG/M metagenome (GOLD analysis project Ga0155400, IMG submission 106368) | Candidatus Kaiserbacteria bacterium RIFCSPHIGHO2_02_FULL_55_20
CGTCGTTTCGACGATGCGTTCGATGACGGGGTTGTTGATGATGGTTGCGGGACCGGAAACATTTGACTGAACTGTGCCCGGCTCGGCACGAACGGCACTCTTCGTGCCGTTCGTATACGGCGTGATTTCGACCGCGACCACACTTCTCTGTGTGAGCGATTCAGGAAATGCGACTGAATAAACTGCCGAGTCAATCCTTGCGTTGAGTGTGCGCGCGAGTGCGGCGGTAGCGCGCGGCAATAGCGATGCGAAAGAACTAAGCGTTCCATCGGGATTTCCTGCGGCGGCCACCTGCATGAGCGGGCGGTTCGCAAATTTGTTAGGACCGCTCCGCAAAGCGTGATACGAATCAATGACGTAGTCTACGCGGTCGCGGACGGAATCAGCAGCAAATCGCGCATACGACGGGTCGACGACTGCATAGGTACCGAAGATGAGCATCGCGGAAAGCGCGAGCGCGGTGACCTTGTGAAAAAATTCCACCATGGGCGTGAGCACATACGCGGGAACGTGTGCGCCCGCCTGCGTGGGCAATGTCTGAAATGCCGCGTGAGCGAGTCCGCCGGGAGTGTTAAGAAAATTCTTCGCCTGCCCCATCGCGCCGCGAGTCTGCCCCGCGACCGCTGCCGCCATTTTATTTTTTATCTCGTTGGAGCGCGCCGAAATCACGCGGGAGACATCCGGGACCACTGATGCGACCGGCGCGGGGCGGGCGGACGAGACATCGGCCACCTGGCGGGGTACGTTTTCGCCATGGTATTCACGGACGCGCTGACGCGTGAGCTCCTCTCTGTGCTCCCCTTTTGCGTGCTCCTGAGTGACAAGGAAGTTTGTAAGCGAGGCATGGTCGACATACCAATTTTTCCCGATACGGCGGCCGGCTATCCTCCCGTGTCTGCAAAGACGCGCGATGTAATCGCGCGCCAGAGAGGACGACAGAGACGCCTCACTTGCGGAGACGAAACGTTTACCGTCGAAGAAAATTTCATCACTCATGTGTGCGGTCGCCCGATATATCTAGTATTTTACTAGATATCCTGGATATCCTGTGGACATCGGGTGGACAAACATGGGGATAAGCGAACCCTCAAGAGGACTGCAACTTGTGCCCGCGCTACACGCGGACAAGTCGGGAGCCTGCCGAGAGGCACCCGAAGGGCTTGAATGTCGCGAAGCGATATGAGAGGGTTCGTGCCCGCGCCAGTACGGCGCGGGCACGAAAATATTGACGGCCTACCGGACGCGTCACTCTGAGCCCAGATTAGTAGCTTTATGTACCAACGTACCGCGAGTGTTTCGGTACGAAACTATCTTAATCGCCCCTATGACTAACTATATTGGCATTCCGAGATACGTATTTACGAGTCATCTCGGCTTGATTTTTCCAGTGTTGAAGCCCGACTTGGAGCTTGTGCGCAGATATCGAGTGCGAATGCGCGAGACTTCCGCCGGGCGCGAGCAAGCCGCAATCAACCAGGCCCGCGTGCGAAAGGCGCTCACCAGCCCCGCTTGAATACAATCTCCCTGGAGAGAATATTCATAAAGAAATCCCCCGCTTTACGAAGGGCACCTATAGCGGTTGCGGTAAGCTCATTTCTGGAGAGACCGGAGCTCCCGCGGAGAATATTGGTGCCATAAATTGAACTGCCCTTGAGAGTAGCGAAACCAAAAGAAAGTACGACGACAATGGTCAATGCGGCAGCGGCCAACTTCCCAACTGTGCCGTAATACATAGTCTTTCTGGGTGTCCGCACTACCGTGTCTGTGTGTAGAGGAGCTACTCTTCGCACGGCGTTGCTGACAACATCAGGAGTCTTTATTGTTCGAATCGGCACCACATACTCCTGCTCGAAGTCATCTCTCTGCACATCATTCATTTCAGCGTTTTCCGGCACCGGCTTCTGCTCCTGATGTACAGCGATGGGCAAAAGATCGCCCGAGTCTGTTGTGTAGGTCATAAAGGGCCCGGAGCCGCTGTAGGACTCGTCAGGCTCTGCCTTGGGTGACAAAATGTTGTTTCTTGCTATACCAACCGATTGAGCCTGCACCGCTCCTAGAAGGCTGTCCTTCTCCCGCTTATGAGCCAATATGGCATCCCTGTCTACGTACCAGCGGTTGCCTACCTGACGTGAGATAATCGCGCCAGAGCGGGCGAGCTGCCCGACATAGTCCTGATGGTAACCGGTTATCTTGGCTGCACGAGCTGCCGAGACGTGGTCCCTCCCATCGAACGATACCAACGACTCGACGTCTACCGGTTGGACATTCATCGGCTGCTGCGGAACATAGGCGGCGGCATTGTCTTTGTAACCTTGAAGCGACGGCAAGGAGACGTACCAGAGACCTCCGACCCTGCGCGCGTCGATAAGTCCCTTGCGGGCAAGTTGGCCGATGTAGTCCTGAGCATAACCGCATAATTCCGAAGCTCGTCTCGACGATATATACTCTTTACCCTCCAGCAACATGGTATCTGACATACGAGAAGTGTACCTCGAACTGCCGAACGCGCCTTAGAGACATGGGGATATGTCTGTGGATATGACACCGCCCGAAGAGGGCGCCTGTGACACCGCCGCGAGGCGTCCAAAGGATCCGAGTGTCTGCCGACGGCAGATGCGAGGAGTGCCACGCACGAACGAATACGTTCGTGCGTTAGAAAGAGCCTCTCTTTTTCTTCAAAAGTGCGCGGCGCTAGATCCGCGTCTTGAATCCGCATCCGACTTGCCGGAGATCTATCCGAACCGAGTAGAAAAATATAGACTTTTCGGATGTCCGAACACTGTCACTACGCGATTTTTTTACGTATCAGCTCTCGTAAAACGACCGGATTCCCCGCCCCCTTCAGCGCCTTCATGCACTGCCCGACGAGGTGCTCTAGGGCGGCTGCTTTGCCCGCCTTGAAATCGTCGACTACGGCGGAATTTTCTGAAATGACATCCGTCACCACGGCCTCAAAATCGACTCCTGCGCTTACTTGATAGAGATTCCCACTTTTGGCGACTTCTTCGGGATCACGGCCGCTTTTTGTTGTTTCGACCAGCAAATCCTTTGCCGTGCGCGAAGATATCTTTTTGCCCGCCACCATGTCGATGATTTTTATGAAATTCTGCGCCGATATACCTATTTTAGATTGATATCCTGTATCTCGTTCCTCGACATCTCGGATTAATTTCACTAGGTCATTCGCGATGTAATTACTCGCGACAACCACACGCTCCTTGTCCGCCCTAGCCAGCGCTATGACCTCCTCGAAGAATCCGCCGAGTATCGGTTCCTGGACGTAAAGCTGCGCATCGTCACCCTTCACGCCGAGCGCCAGATAACGGTCCCGGCGCTCCCACGGTAGCTCCGGCATATTCACGCGAAGAGATTCCTTGCTCAATTCAGCGACTTCTGAAAGCTTCAGCGACGGAAGATCCGGGTCCGGAAAATAGCGGTAATCCGCGTCTCCCTCCTTGACCCTCTGCGGAAATGTCGCTTGTTTTCCCTCGTCCCATCCGCGAGTCTCTTGCACGACGGGCTCTCCTTTTTCAAGCACAGCTTCTTGCCGCTTTATCTCGTACTCAACAGCGCGCTCCATCGCACGGAACGAGTTGAGATTTTTTATCTCCACCTTCGTTCCAAAAGGCGACTCCTTAGCACTGGAAGGTGTCGCCTTGGGGGCTATGGAAACATTGGCCTCAACGCGCATTTGCCCCTTCTCCATGTTGGCGTCACTGGCGCCGAGCGTACGAAGTAAAAGTTGTAATTCACGGGCAAAATCGCCCGCCTGCTTCGAGCTCTTGATGACAGGCTCGGTCACGAGCTCCATCAGAGGGACTCCGGCGCGATTGTAATCGATGGTCGTGCCTACTCCCTCCGCGTGCATAGAGCTCGCCGTGTCTTCTTCCAGATGCACACGCGTTATCGCAACGTCGTTCAACACCCCGCCGGAGACCAACGGATATTCGTACTGGCTAAGCTGATAGCCCTTGGGCAAGTCGGGATAAAAATAATTCTTACGGTCGAATTCGGTGTAATCTGCAAGGTCCGCGCCCAAGGCAAGGCCAACGCGTAGCACGAGGCGCACCGCTTCCCCGTTGATTACCGGCAGTGTGCCCGGATGAGCCATGCACACGGGACAAATATTTACATTCGGATCCGTCGCATCTGCATCGTTCTTGGAGCAGCAAAACATCTTGGTCTTGGTTTTCAACTCAGCGTGAATTTCCAAGCCTATGGTCGGTTCGTAATTTGTCGTCATACGCAATTTTTAGGCTCGCCTTGCCCCGTAGGCAGCGCGTAGCGCTGTGGTACTGGGGTATATCGCCATATAGGGCTACTCTACCACCTAAAGTCCCCACCCAAAAAAAGCGTATCGCTCAAGCAAAAACCAAAAAGAAGCTCCTGCGGCGGTGTGCCCTTGAGAAGGCCTTGCGCAGCGCGACTGGCGCGAGCAGAGCAAAAATCCAGCAGGATTTTATGTGTGCCTTTCAAAGGGGCACGCCGCTGTGGGAGTCTTCTCGCACAAACACCATCGTCTCGCACAATCGAGAATCCGAGACTATAGAGAGAATAAGCCTATCTCGGCTTCCGAGATTATTTATCGGTGGCAATCTGCCACTCTCCGCTCGCAAGGAGAGGCTCCGCTTTTTTGAACTTCATCTCGCGCCGCTCGGTACCATTGGTGATGACCACCTTGTCGTTTCGGCCATATTCGGTTTTCGCGGAGACCCCTGTCGGAGCGGATATGGTCCGTACCGCCTTGTGGATAACTCCGGCTTCTTCGGAAGCCGGACTCCGACCCACCGGCGTCGGGGTCCCCAGATTCGGCAACACATTCGCAGCTTGCGCGAGGTACGAATTCTCCATTGTTTGGAATAGCTTGAGGCCCTCTTTCTTGTATTCGACAAGTGGGTCACGCTGACCATACGCGCGAAGGTTTACTGAATTGCGGAGATACTCCATCGCTTCCAAATGTTCCACCCAGAGAAAATCGGTAGTCTGCAAAAGGAACCGGCGCACTACTCCGTAGAACGTTTCTCCCAATTCTTTTTTCTTGGACTCTATAACTTCCGCAAATCCTTCGCTCGCTTCCGCCTCGCCCGGCTCGCCCGTGGAGCTACGGCCGAGGGCAATGCGCGCGAGCTCCGTATCTACCGCAGCGTTGTCACCCGTGAGCAGCGTATGCCGACGGGCGTAAATACTTTGGCGCTGAATGTTCAGAACATCGTCGTATGAGAGGACGTGTTTGCGTGCGTCGAAATTGAGTTCCTCGATGCGCGTCTGAGCTTTTTCAAGCGCACGCGTGATCATCGAATTATATATGGGTTCGTCCTCGGGAATCTTGAACGTGCCCATGACGCGCTTGATGACATCGGAAGCGAACACCCGCATGAGCGAATCTTCCAGCGAGACAAAGAACTGCGTCTCCCCCGGGTCTCCTTGCCGACCGCTTCTGCCTCGCAGCTGGTTGTCGATGCGACGAGCTTCGTGCCGTTCTGTTCCCAAGACGAAAAGTCCACCGTTTTTTTTCACCTCTTCGTACGCTTCGTCACTTCCCGGATTCCCTCCGAGCTTGATGTCGACACCGCGGCCCGCCATGTTGGTCGCGATAACGACCCCACCCTTACGGCCCGCCTGTGCGATTATCTCGCCTTCCCGTTCGTGGTTTTTTGCATTCAATATCTCGTGCGGTATCCCCTCCTGCCTGAAGTGTGCCGAAAGCACTTCATTCTTCTCGACGGATACCGTGCCCACGAGTACCGGCTGCCCCTTCTCGTGCAACTCACGCACATGGCGCGCGATGGCCTTGTACTTACCCGACTCGGTCTGGAAGATGAGGTCCTCGTGGTCTTTCCGTGCTGCGGCCTTGTTGGTCGGCACGACGACGGTATTGAGCCCGTAGACCTTGTAGAACTCCTCGGACGAGGTCACGGCGGTACCTGTCATACCCGCCAATTTGCCGTAGAGACGGAAGTAATTTTGGAATGTGATGGAGGCGAACGTCCGGCTTTCGGCCTGCATAGGTACTCCTTCCTTGGACTCGATAGCCTGATGCAAGCCCTCGGACCACCTTCGCCCGGGCTGCAGACGCCCGGTAAATTCGTCGACGATGATTATTTGGCCGTCTTTCACCACGTATTCCTTATCGCGCTCAAAAAGGGCTTTTGCGCGGACGGCGGTCTCGAGGTGATGCACGTATTTGATGCCCGCATCCGTATAAATATTTTCTACGCCGAGCGCCCGCTGCGCCTTCTCGATGCCGCTGTCCGTAAGCGATATCTGCTTATGCTTGCGTTCCACCTCATAATCCTCTTCGGGAATTAGCGAGGCAGCTATCTCCGTAAACCGCCCGTAGAGCGACTCGGCATCCGAGACCGGTGCCGAGATAATGAGAGGGGTGCGCGCCTCGTCGATGAGAATAGAATCAATCTCGTCGACGATTGCAAAATGATATTCACGTTGACGAAGGACCGACGCCTCATATTCCAAGTTGTCGCGCAAATAATCAAATCCGAATTCGTTGTTGGTACCGTACGTAATGTCGGCAGCATACGCCTCACGCCTGGTACACGGGCGGAGAAAATCCTGCATAACCTTGAACGCACCCACCTGGTCACGCGTCACGTCTTCCTCCGCCAGAGCTTCGGCGGATACATGTGCCGGGTCATATATGAATGAAGCTTCGTGATTGATGACGCCTACCGAAAGTCCGAGCGCGTAGTATATCTCGCCCATCCAGACGGCGTCACGGCGCGAGAGGTAGTCGTTGACCGTGACGATATGTACACCTTTCCCCGTAAGGCCGTTCAGGTACGCCGGCAGGGTCGCGACCAGGGTCTTGCCTTCGCCGGTGCGCATCTCGGCGATGTCACCCCGGTGCAGTATCATCCCGCCCAATAGCTGCACGTCAAAATGACGCTGGCCAAGGGTACGCCGGGAAGCCTCTCGCACGGCGGCGAATGCCTCGGGTGCGAGCCCGTCGAGTACTGTTTTTTCCGCGGCTCCGCCGGCAAGGCCCTCCGCCAGTCGCTTCTTAAATTCAACAGTCTTCCCTTTGAGCGCGTCATCCGTGAGCTCTTTCATCTCTGGCTCCAGAGCGTTGGTAGCGGCAACAATAGGCTGAGCCGCCCGCAGAGCCGCGAGGTCCTCATCTCCCAAAATCCGTCTCCAGAATGTCATACCCCGTAGACAATTCGACGTAATCGGGAAATGGCGGCGTAAGACCGGGAGCCCCCGCAGTCAAGATTCGGCAAAAAAGATTGGACGTGAGAATTGTGTTCTGGGGACATTGAGGCATCGTACCTTAAAATGCTCTCCTTTGCGATTCATAAAAGAAAACAACCTCCCGCGAGGGAGGTCGTTTTCGAGGCACTAGCGGGACTTCTTTGCCTTCTTTGCCTTCTTCTTTGCCTTCTTTTTCTTTGCCATATAAATATTGTGCTTGAGTGCTAAGTTCGACCCGCACTTACGCAGTAACGCGAAGATGCGATTACTAATTCATTATTACACTCATGTGCGCAAAATAATTTTTTCATGATGATGAGTGTGGATAACTCAATGCATCGTTAGATAAAAAATAAATCATCAAAAATACAAAATAAAATCCGGTCCCGGGGGTCTCTTGCCAACATCGCCCGCGGTGTTACGCTTGTGAGAGATTGGCCCGTAGAGCGGAGGGCGGCGGCACTCACATAAGACTTTCACTTTGGAGCTCGCACCCGTCCTCCGCTTTGCGGGTCTTTTTGCGTACCGTAAATCAAAACACCCTCCTTGCGGACGGTGCTTTGACGACTTTCAATCAAGAATCCACACTGCACACGAATGTGTGGCACTCACGGAGCAATTTTATCACTGCCCCCGGAAATGGCAACTACTATCGCAGCTGGAGTGTTCCCTGCTTTATTTGCTCGATGAATGGCGCCGCCTGCGCAGCGACCTCCGGAGAGATTTTCGACACCTCGACAAGGACCTCTGTCGCTTTCACACGGTCATTCATTCCATAGTACGCGGCCGCGAGCGTGAAGTACCCCTGCACATCGTCGGGATGTACCGCCACATACGCTTTCCAGATAGCTGCTATCTTGTCGTAGCGTTTGGTTTGCAGATATGCCGACGCGATACGCGGATCCGCGGCCTCACCCGTCGGGATGATGGGCGCGAGCAGCTGGTCGGCCACCGTATCATTTCCCGTACTTATAGAGGCCGCAGCATACATGATGCGGGCCTGCACGTTGGGCGTATACAATTCATATGCTGTCTTGAGGTTCTGCATCATGCCCGCGATATCTCCGCGCGCCTGCGCGTTTTGAGCCATCTCATAGAGGATGGACTGCTTCTTCGGGGAAAGCTCGTGCGCATGTAGAAGTGCGGTGGCACCTGCGGCGTAATTACCCGCCGCATTGTGGAGGAGTCCCAGGAAAAGCGCAGGTCGGGCGTCCAGAGGCGATGCATCCTGTTGATTCTTTATTTCCTGAGCGGCCGTCTCATAGAACTGATTTTTGATGTCCTGGTCGTAATTTGGCACGGAGATTATTTTCATCGCCATCTGCACGAGCTGCTCGCGGGCTTCTTGAGTACCTACAGAATTTTGTGAGATCGCGAGTCTTATCAGGTCGAGATTTTTGCCGGGCCCTCCGGGCTGCGGGCTGATGGCGTAAATGAGGAAACGGTTCTGCGCAAGCGCCGTCGCGTTGATCCAATATGCGGCACCCCATACGAGTACGACGGCAACTACCGCAACATACGCGAAGCTTTTCACCGGTAGCGACTGCGCCCACAAATGGGCGGACCCCGCGGCTTCACTCCTGCGCCACACGATGTACGCGACGACCAAGCCGAAGAGCATGTAACTCGTCACATTGTCGAACACGAAGAGATTGTGGAAAAAATACGCCGAGAGGACACCCGTCAGGATACTGCTCTCGACGACCGTAAATGTTGCCACGTTCTCCTCATCCCGCCTGCGGTGCCAAAGCGCCGCGAGAGCCGCCGCGAATATGCTGAGATAGCCGAGGAGACCGAGGATGCCGCCCGCCACGAGCCAATCAAAGACAACGTTGTGTACGCGGTCAAACCACTGCTCGGCGTTATACATTCTGGGGTCGTAGTATTTGTCAAAAACGAGGGCGTAGTTCTCCTGCCCCCAGCCGAGGATGGGGCGTTCTTTCACACCCTCCCACGCCATTTGCCAGTTGTAGAAACGGGCCTTCGTGGTGCTGTCCGATGCGGAAATAGTCCCGAGACGCTGCAAGAAACTGACATTCTGTACCCATGCGGCGTTGCGTACCGCGAAGAATCCTCCCGAGAGCACGAGAAGGCCGGCGATGATGAGGGCGGCAGGGCGGACGAAACTATTTTTCCGGTCACGGGCAAAAAGCACGATGAGTATCGCCGCGACCAAGGCTCCTCCGACGAGACCGAGAATAGTTCCGCGCGTCGCCGTGAGTAGCAGTACCATCGTATCTATCACGATGACCGCTCCGTATGTGAGAGAAAATCCGAGCCTAGAGCCGGGCGCGCTTGCCGCCCAGGCCTGCGCCCACAAAAGCGCCGCAATGAAAACGTGGAAGAGCATGTAGACGGCGAGGTATATAGGATTGCCGAATGTCGCGTCGAGACGGGAGAGCGACGAGAATCCTACCGTGAGGCTCGCCACGCCGACGAGCTGGAGGAAACCGTACCCCGCCACGGCGATAGATACTCCGAGCGCCGTCTGCCAAAACGTGCGCCACAACTTCGCGGTGTTGAGCATTGAAGACGCGACGACGACAAGCACGAATAGGTGCGCGAGCGTTACCCAGCCGTCCATGCGCTCGTAGTTGCTCCAAAAGCTTTTAAACGGGTACGCGCCGAGCGCATCGGCAAGTGCGATGATGACCACAAATACCGCAAATGCGGCGAGTATCCACGAACGCCGCGGACGGTACTTCGGATACACGAGCGCGAGCGCGAGCCATCCGCCGGCTAGTATCTCGATGAGGATGCGGAAGGCGAAGTTCTTGCCGGTGATGAACGGGAAGAAAAGCGATTGCGGGACGAGGAATGGTATGAGCAGGAGGAGGAATAACGCACCGAGAACGATAAAACGGATGGTCTTCTCAAGTATCGTGCTTCCGTACATGGCGAGTATTGTACCCCGTTGTGAAATTTCGGCCAGTGAAGATCGTATACGGTGTCTACATCGAGAAGCCTGGCGGCGGATCGGGTAGGAACGTGAACACGCTCACCTCCGTCGACGTCGCGGTACCGCCCGAAGCATAGGTAGCCGCGATCGCAAAGGTAGTGGTCGCATTATTTTCGAGCAGGAACTCCATCCTCGTATCCGTCGTCGAATCAATCACGCTACTTTTTATTATTGAGTAGCCGGTTGCATCTGCTATTGCATTCCACTGCAGGTAAACTATCAATCCGGGAAGCTCGCAATATTCCCCCGCCGGCACCGGACATCCGTCTATCGAAGCTGTCGGCGCTTCCAATACCGGCGCAGTACTCACCGTTACGGTACGCGTCGCGGCGTCAGAAGTATTACCCCCAGCGTCCGCCGCCACGATACCGACGACGGTTGTTCCGTCAGGAAATTCGAGAGTCGCCGACCAATCCCCGCTTGCATCGGCAGTCGCGCTTGCCGAGAGCGGACCGTACGTGAGAGCGACGACAAAGCCGGCGGTCGTCGTACCCGTGAATGTCACTGATGACGTCGCATACAGAGCGCCGTCGGCGGGCGAGCTAACAGCGAGCGGCACAATTACGACCGGCGTCAGTTGGTTTTGAGATGGAGTACCTCCCACACTTTGAACGATTGGCGGGGCAGAAGTGTCGGGTGGTGTGGTCGCGGGCGGCGTCGGTGTCGGTTCGGGAGAAACTACGGGCGGGGGCGGGTCGGGCGTTACGGGGGGAGGAATTTCGGGTGGGGGTGTGGGTGTAGGCGGAATTAGCGGAGAAATCGTTGCAATTGGTTTGGCGGCGTTCGACGGTTTTGGCGACACGGGTTTTGGTGTCTGAGGAGTCGGAGGAGTTGAAGATTGTGTAAGGGCACTCGCCGCGGCGGCCCCTTGGCTTGCCGCGCTCACTTTTGATTGTGAAAGGTTTAGGAAATTGGAAAACGCGTTTGCAAGCGCCGCAGCGGCGGAAGACGCCGCTGCATATGCTTTTTGCGTCGCTGCAGCAAGAGCTTTCACCACCGGCGTAGCAACACTTAATGCGGGACCGACAGTCGGGTCCGCGACTTTGAATGCTAGTTGCTCGGCTTTATACGTAAGGGTCGGGGTCGGAGGAGCAAAACACCCATCTGTCGCCGGAGACCGCCCGGCCTTTAGCGTGGCAAGAACTTTTGAGATATCGCCGATGATACGGTCCGGCTCTTGGTTGAGATAACTGCTTGCGAAATGGTGCCCGCCGTATTCCTCGGTTTCTTCTCCCGCCGGAAACGGGATTCTGATGTTGTCGGGAAGTGGCGCCCTGGCCCCGACTCCCCCTGCCCAATCGCGAACCCTCCGGATGAGTTTGTCGTTTGCGGATGTGAGGTACATACTGCCGACGCCATCGACGTAGGCCGCGGGCGACGCGAGGTTGTATATGGCCACTGAACCTTCGGGCACCCCGACCTCGAGAAGGTAGCGGAGCATAGCGTTGGTATAAAAAGTGCCTTGCGAATGCCCCACGAGGAGGATTTTGCGCGTGGTCACCTGCGGCTGTATCTGCATCAGGATTGTCTTGAGGTCGTAATCCTGGACCACTACTGCGGTCGGTCTCTGGAGGGCTTGCTGTATCGACTTGTACAAGTCACCCCCGCCACCGAGATGGGACGGGTTGTAGCCGTTGATAATACTAACGTCCGTCAGCGAGCTTCTTTTCTCAAACTGTTTCGTGAGTGAAAATACATCTTTGTCGGCTTCTTCCTTGCTCGTCAAAATTCCATTCACATACACAATGGTCATTCCATTCGGTGAGCAGGCAGCAAACACTGACGATGGATACAGAACGCCTAATACCAAAATGAATAGAAAGGTCTTTTTCACATGCCTACCAAGAATTTACGTCGCAATCTGCGCCCGACAAGACCTTAAAAGAGGTCCTGTATTTATTAAGCTCGGAATGTTTCTCTTTTCGACTTGCGGTATTGCGGACCAAATTTTCAACTTCGGTTACTTTCGCCGGGTAGCCTGCATCACCGTTAGACACATTAAAAACACACCCGAATCCTCGACCCTTTTCCTGGATAGCTGCTATCCAAGTTTCGGCATTAAACACCTGCGTTAGCTCCGTTTGTAACGCCATCGCATACTGCAACTCTGCAGCTCGCATGAGCGGAAAGTTGGGATATTTCTTGAAGATCGCGATTTCCACGTCGTCGCGGATGCCGTTTTGGTTGGCGTCGATTCCCTCCACCGTCGCGTCGACTTGTGCCGGGTCGGGCGGCGGCGGCAAGTGCTCGCCGTTTACGTTTTCAATAATTAGTTTCTGAGCGTGAATACGCGCGACCACTTCTTCCGTTTTTCGCTTCTCCAGTACGTGCGGAATGCTGTAGACGACAGCTCCGACATAAAGAACGACGAGGACAAGGAGTACCCATCGCGCCACCTTCCAAATCCGCCTGAAAAGGGAAACGTCGCCCGGCTTCGGAGCGTTTTGCATATGCGTTTGATTATCTCACACGCGTCTCACCTTCATGAACTTTTCCCCATAGCCCGGAGCCGGTACTCCAACCCCGCTGCCGGCAAATCAAATACCCCAACAAACTCCAGTATGTTGGGGTGTTCTTAGATGCGGCGGAACGACTGAAGAAAGCCGGTGAAGAGCTTTCCGTATGGCGTGAGTGAATGAAGGACGTATCTGCCTTCGTATCGTTTCGCGATGAGACCGGCGGCGTACAGGCGCCGGGCGTGCTCGCCAAGCGTTCTTTCATTCGCGTCGAGCGCCACAATAATATCCTCAAGGGTCGAATCGGGATGCCGGTCTATGTAGAGAAGTATGGCGATGCGATGATGATTGGCCATCCCCTTCAGGTGCCTCTCCATTTGTTTCGCCGTCTTCTCCTTCTTCATCGAGCAATTATAACACCCTGACAAACTCCAGTTTGTTGGTGTGTTGAGATTTTAGTTTTGACGGGCGGCGGAGCGGCGGGGCTTCTTGGGTGGGACGCGGCCGTGGTCGTCTTGGAGCCTCACGATGTCGTCCTCTCTGAAGGTGCCGTAGGCGACTTCGACGACGACGCCGCCCTTTTTGGACGAGAGTCTATGTACTTGTTTTTTGCCGACACGGAACACTTCCCCCTTGCGGAGCGGTATCGTGAGCTCCTCTTTGCCTTCGTGCACTGTCGCTGTCGCATCGCCTTCCACGAGCAGCCACCACTCTTCGCGATGATGATGGTACTGCAGGCTCAATCGCTTATTCGGCTTTACGTAGATGGTTTTGAGATTCCACTCGCTCCCCTGGTCCCATCCGTAATATTCTCCCCACGGGCGGACGGATTTGGATGCGGGACGTCGCGAGTTGCTTATCATCCAAGAAGATGACTGCACTTTGCCGCCCTGCCCCACATTGAAGACCATTTTGATGCCGAGCTTTTTGCACACTGCGACTTCGGGGACGTTTTTTGAGAATCTATCGCCGCCATTGGCAAAGATGTCCGGCCGTACTTTGGCGAGCGTGCGCGAGACGCTTTTGTCTGCATCGCCTTTTTTGTGGTCGGTGAAGACGACTTTGTCTACAAATGGCAGGTGGCTGATTATCTCGGCACGCTCCTTCTGCGGCATGAATACGAAACCTTTCTTCGCGCGGAGCCAGTTGTCGTTGTTCATTATGACGACGAGCTTGTCGCCGAGCTGCCGCGCCTCGCGGAACATGCGCACGTGCCCGATGTGCAAGGGGTCGAATCCTCCGGAAACGGCCACCCAAGTCGGCTTTTTCTTACCCTTCATGCGGGCCAGTATGCACTTCCCGCTTGCTGCATGCAACCGAACAGGCACGCTACGACGCAAAACGCCTCTTCATATCCCTACTTGACCGCGAAGACGTAGTACCCCGCCGTTGTGCTGCGCTTTTCTGTCCGGAAGACTGAATCGAGAAACCCCATAAGCGGATTCAAGAGCCAACGGAGCTTATGCTGCATTGGCACAAAGAACGAGAGGGCGAAGAAGTATCCCCCGCGCTTCTCAATCTCGACCTTAGAAAAACCGGAAAATAATTCCCGCATTGTATCGTCAAAGAACCTCCAATAATCCGGATAGTGTCCTTTCCGTGCGTGATACGGGTAGATAGAGGGTACGTAGAGGAAAATCCGCCCACCCGGCTTCAAGATGCGCCGCAACTCGGACATCGCGGTCAGGGGGTCGCGCACATGTTCGAGTACCGAGGAACAAATAATGGCGTCGCAGTATCCGTCTTGGATCGGCATCTTATGGATATCGCCGACGATGTCCGCTCCCGTAGACGCGTCGTAATCGAACGTCTTGTAGTCACATTCGCGCAGCTCTTTTTCATACTGTGCGAGCCATTTGCCGAACCTCTCTCCGCCTCCCACATCAAGAACAATACCCCTCGCGGCTCCGATCTTCTCCATTGCGGAAGCTATAAACTTAATGTTCCTATCAGCGGTCATACAAATATGGGGCGCAGAGCCGTTTCTTTTTCATTGCGTACACGATACCAGATTTCAATTATCTGGCCATATAGATACGATACCCCAACAAACTGGAGTTTGTTGGGGTGTTGGGGTGGGTTGAGGGGGCAAAAAACAACGCCGGAATTATCCTGCCGAGCTTGCGAAATAAGCCTCCCGAGGCTACCATGCACCGATGGCAAAAGCGAAAAAGGCCCTCATCACGGGCATCACCGGCCAGGATGGCTCCTACCTCGCCGAGCTGCTCCTCGAAAAAGGCTACGAGGTGCACGGCATCATCCGCCGTTCCAGCAGCTTCAATACGGGACGCCTCGAACATATTCTGCGCGACCCGCACGAGCGCAACGTCCGCCTCCTCCTCCACTACGGCGACCTCTCAGACACGAGCAGCCTCAACCGCATTCTGGAAAAAGTGAAGCCCGACGAGATATACCACCTCGGCGCGCAGAGCCACGTGCGCGTGAGCTTTGATATCCCCGAATACACCGCCGATGTGGACGCCATCGGGACGCTCCGCATGCTCGATGCCATCCGCGAGACGGGAATCAAGACGCGCTTCTACCAAGCATCGTCTTCAGAAATGTTCGGCAAAGTCAGTGAGATACCGCAAAAAGAAACGACGCCTTTCCATCCCCGCTCACCGTACGGCTGCGCGAAAGTATTCGGATTCTGGATAGCCAAGAATTATCGCGAGAGCTACGGGCTCTTTGCATGCAACGGAATATTGTTCAATCACGAGACAGTTGCGTCTTTCATGCCAATGTTTTGCAAAGAAAAAGGCTCGGCTACGTTTGATATAAAACCCATTAGGGAAATCGTTACGTTTGACGAGTCAGAAAAGAG
>Ga0155400_149_pt1 | contig 15139 bp, 11 predicted proteins | sample RifCSPhighO2_02_FD_106368 | JGI IMG/M metagenome (GOLD analysis project Ga0155400, IMG submission 106368) | Candidatus Kaiserbacteria bacterium RIFCSPHIGHO2_02_FULL_55_20
CAGCTTTGCCCGTTGTACATAGTCGACCGAAACGGAATCCGAGACCTCCACCGCCCGCAGGTCCGTGTCGGCTTCTATCTCACCATTCACGTACGCTTGGAGGTCGGCGTCCGTACGTACCGAAGACGGCACGACACGCAATTTGGCGCCGGTCGAGGTATCCTCGGACAAAGACGCGGAGCTATCCGCGTTCACCTCAGCCTCGATGGCGACATCAACTCCGGTCGAAATATCCGCCTCCCCTTCCCCGTAGTAGACGAGTGCATGGGTAGCGGAAGCCGAGAAAAACAAGAAGAAAAGGAGCGCCGCAACGAGCGAAAAAAACAACACCCCGAAGGAGCGCCCAAGAATGCTTGTATAGGTATTCATACCTACATGAAGACGTCCGGCCCCCACGCGCCTTACCGCCCCTCGTTCCGCTTAAACGCGCCGCATGGCTTGCCGGGTGTGTTCTTGCGTGCTACTTGAGTGAAAACCGCTCTATAACTGTGCGCATAGAAAGAAAAATGGTGACCAATAAAATACCTGCAACTGAGACCGAAAATACATGTGTAAACCGATCGCTCCTTACCCATTTATCAAATATTATTATTGGCCCCATTGTGGATAACGGTATTTGTATACTTTCTAATTACTTTCTATAATATCATATATGCTAACAAAGAAGCAAAGTCAGGTATTAGACTTCGTTAGAAAATATTATGGGAAGTATCACTACGCTCCTTCCTTGAAAGAAACACAGAAGAAATTTAATCTTGCCTCTGTTTCTACTGCTCACTACTATGTTAAGAGGCTCCAAGACAGTGGTTTTTTGAGCAAAAAACACAATCACCCTCGTTCCATTAGTCTTCATCATGAACAAACGTTAATTCAAATTCCTTTATTGGGGAAGATTGCAGCCGGACAACCTATTGAAGCCATACAAGATAAAGAAATGATTGCTGTTCCACAAGACAAAATAATGGATTCAAAAGATGTCTATGCTCTTCGAGTTGTTGGCAATAGTATGATTGACGAAAATATTAATGATGGAGATGTGGTTTTAGTAAAGCATCAAGTTACAGCAGAAAATGGTCAGAAAGTAGTTGCTCTAGTAGATCACCAAGAGGCCACACTTAAACAATATTATCGTGAACGTGGTCACGTTCGTCTTCAGCCAGCAAATCAGGCCATGGAGCCCATTATCATCAGAAAAGATCAGGATCTTAAAATTCAGGGCATCGTTCTTGATGTCATAAAAAATCTCGATTTTGCAACTGAGACAAAAGAAGAGTACTTGGAAACCCGTGAACAGCAGTTATTCAAAACTTCTTCCAAGGTCCCTGCAAACTCACTGATTTTGGGTGATGTGATAGCTACATTAAAAAAACTTCCTGATGAATCAATAGATTTAGTAATAGCAGATCCTCCGTACAACCTTTCAAAAGGCAGCGTGATAAATTTTCAAAATAAAGGACTGAAAGGATTTGGTGGCAAATGGAATAAGGTTATGGAGGAGTGGGACAACTTACCATTTATGGATTATTTGAACTTTACCCACGAATGGTTGGGTGAAATAAAACGAGTATTAAAACCCACAGGCTCGATTTGGGTTTTTGGGACATACCACAACATCGGATTAATAAATACCGTTTTTCAATTACTGGAAATGGAGATGATAAATGAGGTAGTTTGGTATAAACGGAATGCTTTTCCTAATCTTGCCGGCCGCCGATTAACAGCAAGTCACGAAACGCTGTTATGGGCTCATGTTGGTAAAGGAAAGCGAGATTATTATTTTGACTATAAGGCATCAAAAGATTTCTCTGACGAGACGGATCAGTTAAAAGAACGTGGGAAGCAAATGAGGACGGTTTGGGATATTCCAAACAACAAAGACAGAGAAGAGTTGAAATTCGGAAAGCATCCCACACAAAAACCATTACGTGTTTGCCGCAGAATTGTGAATATCAGCTCCAAACCTGGCGACGTGGTATTAGCCCCATTCGCTGGAGCAGGAAGTGAATGCGTTGCGGCAAAGGAACTAGGTAGGAGATATATTGGGATTGAATTAGAAAAAGAATATGTAGACATCGCAAATAAAAGACTTGCAGCAACCAAACAGGTAAAGACTCTTTTTGATTAAATTATGAAGATCAATCCTTTTATAAAATGGACTGGAAGTAAGCGGTCTCAGGCGCAGGAGATTATTTCATATTTTCCTAAAAGCATAAACACCTACTACGAGCCATTCCTCGGTAGTGGCGCAATTCTTGGACATCTGAAGCCAGAAAAGGCTGTTTGCTCTGATGTGAATAAACCACTTATGTTGCTGTGGCAGGAGGTGCAGAATAATCCGCAAAAAATGGCGACCGACTATAGAAACAAGTGGAATGCACTACAAAAAAACGGACATACCTACTTCTATAGAATTAGAGACGATTTTAACAGACAACAATCTCCACTGGATTTCCTTTTCCTCACCCGTACATGCGTTAACGGTTTAATTCGGTACAATAATAAAGGTGAATTCAATAACTCTTTGCATCATACAAGGAAAGGAATGCATCCAGACCGGTTGGAGAAGATAATTCTTGCCTGGTCAGACATAATAGGTGGGCATGAATTTCATAACCAGAGTTACGAAATCACCACGAAGAAAGCCAAGGTCGGGGACTTTGTCTATCTTGATCCCCCCTACTTCAATACTGGCACACGATATTTTGGAGCAATTAATTTTGAAGATTTCATTGGATTTCTTGAATCCTTAAATAATAAAGGTGTGAGATACGCTCTTTCTTATGACGGGCAACGAGGAGACAAATCCTATGTTGTTAAACTACCGAAAACGCTATACAAGAGGCACGTCATGCTTCACTCGGGCAACTCTACTTTCAATAAAGTACAAAACGGAAAAGTAGAGAAAGTCTATGAATCTCTTTACTTAAATTATTGAGTTTAAAGCATCAATGTATTTCAACCGTTAGCATCTTTTCTAAAGCAACTGCAAGACGTGATATCTGAGGTAATAATTTATTACCCTTCTTGTTCGTAACTATGTGGATAATGACGCCCTTCCTTTCAGATTGAAATTCAATCCCAAACACAATATCGACTTTTGCGATGGTCAAAACTCTTCTAAGCACCTCCCGACTTTCATATCTGAAAGCAGCTCCAGAAAATAACTCAAATTTATCAATTTTCCCGGCGCCATATTGAGCCCATCCGGCATCTTTAAAGCTACGTACCGCCGTGGGTGTTCCGGAGAGCAAGTCTCCCACGTACTTAATCAAACGAGGCCCTATAGCAGGTTCCAGACTCTTGACCGTGTCTTTAGACTCAATTGCGAGCATGGCCCGTTCATCTATAAATTCTGTTATATGATCCGGTCTCTTTGAGGTATGGCCAGAGACTCGCGGTAGAGAAGTCCATCTGAGCTCTAAGGTATTTCCAGCTTCGAGAATGGTTACCCCGCTCCAATCTCCTCCTGGCGGATTACAGAGGGCCTCGTACACGCCTAAATCCGGTGCGTCATGAGAAAAGAGGAGATGGAGAATGGAATCCACGTCATGTTCTCCAAAGTTTGGCGTATCGGTTGCGGCAGGCAATAACTTTTTCTCAACAAGCGAGGTGTCTTTCCCAACGACAAATCCTAGTTTCTTTAGGCCGGTACTCGTACTGCTATTAATAAGAATTCCGTTACTTAGATTAACTATTGCCTCCCACAAGCCATTTGTCGCAGCAAGTTTTCTGATGTCAGACTGAAGCATAGACCATGTCGAGGGTTTTGCAGGACCATATACAACTGTCAATACATCAACGTCCTCCATACCGAATATCATTCTTGCAAGGGGAACTAATCCTCTATCAGGACGTGAGTCGTCGCCACGTGGCTTAAATCCTGCTACCCAGACGCACAGAAGAGGTCGAGAAGTGTTTGATAGCCAACCGATAAATGCCTTGTCGGTTTTTGCGCCGTAGATCGACTTGATCTTTGCGCCGAAACGTGCGCGTCGGTTAGCAGGAATCAGTGAGATGGGCATGTCCTTTGACCCAATAGCCACGACCCCATTCCCTTGTGCCGCTTTGAGAAGTTCATAGAAAGATGGCGGCAGACCCTTAAGACCGATCTTCTTGTTCCAAGGCATTGCACGTTTTATCAACCACTCGGCTTTCTCCAATCCCGTCTTTTGTGCGTGCAACTCCGTCCATTCTTCGGCTGTCAAAATATCGTTACGTTTCCGTTGTTCTGCAAGAACTCTCAACACATTCAACACCTTCGCTTCTATTTTCTCACGCGAACCGTTTTGATCTTCGGTCAATAAGATACTTCTAACCAGTTCTATAGATTCCTTTGTTCCGAAGCAATCTCTGAATATTTGAAGTACGTTTTGATTGCTGGAAGGACTCGCTATATATACTGGGAGTGAAATAGATCCGCTGGTCATTCCAAGCACAGCATAAGCAAATGGAACGAGAGGATTGGGGAAACGGGCTGCCTTTATAACCCTCGAAGCATCCAACTCCTGACCTCCTAACTCTGCAAAATAGAGATAAGGAATACCCGCATAAGCTAGAGCAAGTGCTCGGCCAGTACGTTGCCAAGCATTATTTCCTGCAGGAAGAGCACCACTAAATTCTAAGGCGAGCAACGGTCGTTCACAGGGGCTACCGTTTTCTATTTCGAATCTAGTTACGATTGCGTCAGGTGCTTCTCGTAAAGTCCCACCCATGGATGCAATATGTTCTTCAAGCGGGAAATTCCATCGTCCGTATCCTGGGAAAAGTTTTACCTCGAATCTTTCACCGGAATCCGAATCGAATTCATAAACTGGTGCATACATGGGCCCCTCTTTCAGGTTCAAGGAGGATGATCTAACCGAGGAGGCAAGCAACTTTAGTGCACTTTCACACTCCAGAATGTTATCGCCGTGGATTCGAAGTATATGTTGTATGCTAGACATTTTCTATTTGTTCAAATCATAGCTTTGCTTGATGAGGGCAAAAACAGTATCAAGTTCACTTTCTTTTTCTAGCTTCACTTCATAATCCCCGTTGCCCCAGTGCCCGATGGGTTTCGGTTTCGTCAGGTCGCGCGCAAGATTTTGTGGGTCATTTAACTGACCGCTTTTAACATTGAGGAATATCTTGAGGCCATATTGCTTGACGACGATGTCAGTGAAATTTGTAGAGGTTTTGTAAGCGATATATTTCGCTTTTGCCTCCTCGATAATACTTTCATCGAGCGCAAGGACTTTTTCCCGCAAGCTCTGGAACAGCGCGACAGTTGCCTTGCTTATATCCGCGAGGTGGTCTTCGACGGAGTAGGTCTTTTGTAATCGCTCCGTTTTTTCTTTGCCCTGTTTCGCTTTCTTAACAATGCCAGAGGTTGATATTCTCACTTTTTGATAATTTTCCGGTTCAAGATATAGAATATCCTCGTCGTAAATTCGGTAGCGCAAAAGCTCAACATTGATCGGCAGAATATCCGCAGTATCAAGGTCAAATTTGTTGTAGCTCTCGGCAATACAAATGACGCGAGGCGAATCCCAGTCAATTTCAATATCTACCTTTTTGTTTTGGCACAAAATCTCGAAATCGGCTTTATGGTCAAGAAGCCAGCGCAGATAGGAAAGTCCCTGATTGATGACATTATCGTTTTGGTTTTTCTTGTACTCGATAATGCACGGCGAGCCATTTTTATCTATACCGAGCGTATCAATTCTGCCCCCAAAACTTGTTGAGTATTCGTGAGCAAGAAAAACGATATTCAAAATCTCTTCCAAATTCGTCTCAAAAAGTTCCTGAAGATTGCGCTCCAAATCGAGGTCGCGGGCGACTAACTTTTTGACTGCCGAATTGTTGATTTTGAATAGTGCCATGTTTTTTGCCTGTGATAAGGCAATAATCACACAAATCTTCATGTTTGGGAAACTACCCGGCCCCCGCCCTGACGCCCCCTCCTCCGTTAAAAAACTGCGCTCCGGTACGTTCCGGACCGGAGCGGTTTTCAAATATGCGCTAGATCGCACCGACTCTGAAAGAATCGAATTCCACGTCCATAAAATCCGTTCGTATGCCGAGGTACCCCGCCGCGGTGATAGGAGGGGTGCCGCCGTACTGGCTGGCATCACGCGATTCAAGTAGTTTCGTCCATGTGCTCTCGTTCGAGCGCTTCATAAAAAGGCGGACCACTACGCTGCCGTCGGCATTCGTCGAGGTCTCGGCCCGCAGTGAGAGCCACTCGTTGTGGGGAAGGAGGTTCGCCGCGGAACCTTGCGCATATGTTCCTGAAAATATCTTTTTTTGCGCCATCGTATAGTAGGTCCCCTGATATTTTTTCTTGATGACCGCCGTGCCATCCACGCGGACGCCCGCATAGTAGAGCGTCTTGTAATCCTGATACCGCATCATGAGAAGAAGCCCGTTCGAGGCGTTGCGGTTCGGGCTCGCGCTGAAGTTGTCCTTTACGATCCTGAACGATGACTCGGCGCGCACGTTGTCCCCCCGTACCCGCGCGATGAGCCGGAACAGATTTTGCGGATGGTACCCGTTGTCGGTGTCGACGGCGCTCGACTTCAAGTACGCAAGGCGCCATTTGTCGAGCGCGGACAATTCGCCGATGACGGTACTCCCGATGCCGTTCTTGATGGGAAGCTTCCCGCCCGAGTCGAGCCAAAAGTACCGGCTCGTGCTTTCCTCCATGTTTCCGGCCTCCTGAAGTATTCCGTCCGCATTGAAGGAATAGAAGAACGATGTGGTCGCGGTTATGGCGATGACGGAGGGTGCGGAAGGTACAGAGGGTGCGCCGCCTTCGCCGACCGAGCGCGGGACGGTCGGAATAGCCGGAAGAACAATAGAAGGGGCCGGCACTACCGCGCCGCGGAACGCGTCGCCGATCCATACGAACGCGATGGCGGAGATGATGCCGACCGCGATGGCGGGAATGAGCGAGTCAGGTGCGCGCCATTGCATACCAGAGTTGTCGTGCGAAAGACGGATGGGGTACGTGTACATCGTGTGTACACGATAGCGGACGACCGTTCCGTTGTCGATAGAAATATGAAGAAAAAAATTTCTGCGCAACGCAGAGGGAGAGGTGTCCATCTTTCATGAACATCGTTGGGAAAATGTATCTCATAACAAACATCTGCGGCATATCGCTTCCACTCCCGACGGAGCGGACATTACCGCCGATTTCTCCTCCGGTCATCGCGATCGCGCGTACGTTCGCTCGTCGTCGCATTCGTTTCGGAAACCTCCGGATCCGCGGACAACCATTCGAGGAGGGTGCCCGGTATCGTAGACGAGGAGTACCCTTCCGGCTCCGGTGGAGGCGTTGGAGGCGGCGCGGGCGGCTCTTCCGGTTCCGGCACGATGACCGGCTGGGGGTCACTCTGCAATTGGGTGGTTATCCACTCTACGATCGGTGCGAAACCCTGCGCGGGAGGCGCGGCAGTCTGCGTAGAAAGGCGGGGCGGTGCCGGCACGTCGGCGCTTCGGGCGACCGAAATGTTCTTCACCGTGAGCGCTGCGACGCCCATCGCCGTATCCCACGTCTGGAGTCCGATGCCACCCGCTCCCCGCCGCAATCCGCCGACGGAGAGCACGGCCCTCCCGTTCCAGAGGCACGACGTCGAAGTGCCCTCTATGCGGATGCCCAGCCGTACGTCATTCCCGCGCCGGAGTGCGGGGACGTCGGCCTCTCCGAGCAGTCGGCGCGTCTCGCCTACCACTTCCTGCAGTCGAACGTTGCCGTCGGTGAAGGAGCACAGACGGTACGTCGAACCGTTGACCATATTTCCCGCGAGCATCGCGTATCCGCTCTTCCAATCCAGCGTCGCCTCGTACTGATAGTCATGCCAGTGTTTCGTACCGTCCAAGAACGTGGAGGCTCCGGCCGTTTGCGGTGTTGCGCGGACAAGGAGTACGCCGCTCTCCTGCGCTACGGTGCCCCACGTAGGACGCCAACCGCGATCGCTCTCCAGCGTGTCCGTGTAGGGAAGCGCCTTGCCCATCCCCTTCTCCAGATGATCGAGGAGGTCCGCACCATTCCACGCCGCCTCGACGTGGATGCGCTGTGCGATGAAGGCATCCCCGTCGGGATAATTGAACGTGTAATCGCCCCTCTCATTCTGGAGCCAGCCGAGCTCATAGACGCGCGCGGCCTCTTCGTCGGTGATGCCGACTCCCGCCGGAAAATTCCCGAACACATGCAGGCCCGTCTCACCGAACGGATACGCGAAGGTGTCGACGGTGACGCCGTAGGTCTTCTCAAGCGCGGCGCGCGAGTCTCTTAGGTCCTCCGCGACGCGCGCGCGGAATTCCGCCGTCGTCTCGATACGCGCCGCCGCCGGCACCCAGAGCTTGTCCGCAAAAAAGTTGCCGGTTTCCCCTGCGGCATCCACCGGAGAGGGGTGGTGGCCGTCGTACGAGTGCGACCCTATTTCCCAGCGGCCCGAAGAGAGCATGCGCTTGATCTCCGCTGACGAGAGGTAGTAGGTGCTTTCGGGCGTTTGGCTCGGCGTCACGATGATGTAGTTGACCGCGTTGAATCCGAGCACGTCGAGAATAGGGTCCGACGTATAAAAACTCTGCTTGGCTCCGTCGTCGAAGGTGATAAGTACCGACCGCTCCGGAAGTGCACTCCCGCCCCGCATGAATTCCATGAACTCTCCGAGCGTGATGGTCTGCCACCCCGCGGCCTTGAGTGCTTCCATCTGATCCTTGAAATCCCCGACCGTAACATTCACCCCGTCGGGGGTGAACACGAGCCGGTGGTAGGTAAGCACGGGAATACCTGCCGCATTTCCCGGCGCGACCTCGTCGCGGGACCCTGCGAAAAGCGCGCGGAGCGCGTACTCTATAGAGTAGAAAACCCGACCGGCGGATTCCTGCAGTGCGAGTCCGGCCGCGGCGTAGAACGGCGTCGAGCCGAAACGCTTATCCTTGAGCGCAAAGGTCGTCGCGACCGCGCCCCAGAGGATTATCACTATCGCGAGAATGACCCCTATTTTCCGAAGAGAAGTGTCGATATACATACTTCCATTATCGTGTCCCCCAGCGGGTGTCGCGCAAGCTCACGATCGCCCACGGAAGTTGCCACATGAGAATGACGGTGTGGAACCAGAAACTTACTATCGCAAGGAACCACGCGCGCGCGCCGACCTGAATGCGATAGAAGAGACCGTGCAAAAAGAGCATGAGGAAAAGACCGATGAGATACACGATGGGCCAGCTCTCGTGTACCGTCGGATACCACACCATGGCGCGGAAGAAGACGACGGGAGAGGTGAATGCGAGAAAGACGTACGAGTAAAAGGAAAGCGCCGCGAGCGGGTTTTTCTTCCACATGAACCCCGAGGCGATGAATGTCTCCCGTATCCACGACTTCTTCCACCGCTGCTGCTGGCGCACGTATTTCCCGAAAACGTCGGGCACGACCGTGTGCGCCTTCGCCTCCGCCGAGTAGACCGCGCGGTATTTCCGTATCATGAAATTCGTGAGCGAGCGGTCGTCGCCGTAGGTGCACTCGACGCCGAGGAATTTCTGATGGAGCCATTCGTCCACGAATGCCATCACATAGCTCCTGCGGTACGCGGAACAGCACCCGGGGCAACACGTAACCGTCCCGAAGACGGACTCCGCCGCCTTATACACCTTGAACGCGATGTAGTACCGGATGGCCTGCATCTGCGTGAGCAGGTTCGTATCGCGGTTCCACACGTCGGTGTGTCCCGAGACGGCACCGACCGACGGGTCGGCAAAATATTTGACGAGATGCCGCACGGCGGACGGCTCGATAAAGCTGTCGGAGTCGACGAAGATGACCACGTCGTGCCGCGCGCGCTTCACCCCCTCCGCCATTCCCTGCCGCTTGCCGCGATTCTCCTTGAAATCGACGACTTCGATGCGACGCACCGAATGGCGTATTGCTTCGGTGGCTTTCTGCATCTCCACGAGCGTGCCGTCGGTCGAGCCGTCGTTTATCGCGATGACCTCTATCTTTTCGCGCGGATATTCGACCGCGCCGAAGCGGCGGATGGTCTCCGCGATGTTGTCCTCCTCGTCCTTCGCCGGCACGACGAACGTGATCGTCGGCTCATAGCGCAGGTCGACGCGTATCGGCTTCCTTAGGTACGCGAGGAGGAACCGCGAGAGGATGTACGTGGTAATGAGAAGACTGTAGAAACCGAAGAAAACGTGGTTCGAGAGCGATTCGTACGAAACGACCTTGAAGATGAGGATGATATAAATGATGCCGAAGAAAAAGAACCATCCGCCCGCATCGCCCATGATGCGTTCGGAGGCGTCCCGCAAGCTCATGCGGAGATGCGCGAAGAAGCCCTGTGATGTCTGTGTGCGGCTCGTGTTCATAGGCAGTTTAGCGGCCGATCCCGCGATACGTGATGCCGCCGCCCGCGAACGCTTCTTTGGAAAGACAGTTCCTCCCGTCGACGACGACGTCGACGCCGCATGAGGCGAAATCTTCCGGGGTGAGCGCGCGAAATTGCGCGTGCTCGGTCGCAATGAGCGCGGCATCCGCGCCCTTCAGCGCATCGTCCAGATCGAGCACATTGGAAGAACCGGGGACGAAGGGATCGAATACGCGGACGACCGCCCCGCGTGCGAGAAGCCGGTCGCGTATCGCGAGCGCGGGGCTCTCCCGCAGATCCGGTACATCGGGCTTGTACGCGAGTCCGAGTAGCGCCACGACGGAGCCGCGGAGCTTCTTTCTTTTCTCCTGCAGGGCTTCTTCCAGCACATGCACGGCGTAAAGTGGCATCCTGCTGTTGATGCGCCGCGCCGCGATGAGGAAACGGTGCTCGAAGCCGTTCTCACGGCCGTAGCGGATGAGGTAGTACGGATCGACGGGGATGCAGTGTCCGCCCACGCCGCATCCCGGATAGAAGGGCATGAATCCGAATGGCTTCGTCGAAGCGCCGCGGATGACATTGACGAGATCGATGCCGGCGCGGTCGAATGCGATGGCGAGCTCATTGACGAACGCGATGTTGACGTCGCGGAACGCGTTCTCGACCATCTTCACCGCTTCGGCCTCCTTGATAGACCCCATGCTGACGATATTCGCGTCGATGAGTTCGCTGTAGAGGCGCCGCGCGCGCCGCAGACCTTCCGCATTGAGGGACCCGATGACGCGCGGAATGGTGCGTACACTCCATTGTCCGTCGCCCGGATTGATGCGTTCGGGACAATGCGCGAAATAAAACTCGTCGCGCGTGAGACCCGATTCGCGTTCCAAGACGGGAAGCGCGCGCTCTTCGCAGACGCCGGGGCTCACCGTGGATTCCACGACGACGAGCGCGCCTTTCTGCATGTGCCTCCCGACGATGGCCGCCGCGCTCTCAAGCGGGCGAAGATCGGGAAGCCGGTTCTCATGGACGGGCGTCGGCACGCATATGATGTAGGCATCAAGGCCTTTGAGGTCCTCTCCGTTGGCGGTCACCGAAAGGGCCGACAGGTCCTTGAACCGCGCGTTTTCCTCGTCACTCAAATAGTCGGCATCGCGCCGCGCCAATTGCGCCACTTTTACCTCGTCGATATCGAACCCGACGACACGGAACCCCCGCGATGCGGAGAGAAGCGCGAGCGGGAGCCCGACGTACCCTAGGCCAACGACGCCGACCGACGTTATATCGGACAACGCGCGCGCGAGGGGCGCGGTGTGCGCGCGCGGCATGCGTGTGATGTGTCCGGGTGTCATACTTTTTGTGTTATCCGCAACCGAGGCCTCCCGAGTAAGACCCTCGTCTCCACCTCAAATTCCGACGGATAGCAGTTTCAGATGACGGCTCTCGTACCGCGTACTTTCATGAGAATGCGTTTATGGGACACATTCAATGAACGTATCGTGAGAGGGTATATGCGCCGGGGAGGCCGCGCCTTACAGACTGCGGCCTCCCCGGCTCACCCAATTGCGCTTCGTCGAGAATCTTCCTCTCGCATACGACTACTTCTCTAGACTTCTAAAAAGCGGGAACGCCCCGCAAGACGAAAAGAACTATCGCTCGTACATCACTGGTGCGATTGTAGACAAGAATGGATGAGCGCGCGGTGAAGCGTCACGACGCGCTCTGGCCGTTGCGGGAAAAATCAACCGCTATCTCACTCATGTTCTCCCGATCTTCTTTTCTATCCGAGGGGGCGCCCACGCTTTGCTTGCCGGACGGCAGAAGTATATGGACGGTCGTGCCGCGCCCCTCGATGCTCCGCACGGTTATTTTTCCGTGATGCAGCTTCACGAGTTCGGAGACGATGGGGAGACCAAGACCTACGCCGCCCTTCGCGCGGTTGCGCGAGCGCTCCGCGCGGTAGAAGGGCTCGAATATCCGGAAGAGGTCCTTGCGCGCGATGCCCGTCCCCGAATCCTGAACGGTGAGCTCCATGAAATCGGGATATACCCGCTCGGCCGCGACCAAAATGTGTCCTCCGCGCGGCGTGTACATGATGGCGTTCTTCAGTACGTTGGTCGCTATTTGCTCGAGCGCGGCCGCATTCCCCCACACTATCCTCCGCTCGCCCATCTGCGCCGTAATGACCAACTGTTTCGAGTCGGCAAGCTCGCGGAGCTTCCGGAGCGAGCCTTCGACGACCGTGCCGAGGTCGACGTCGTGGAATTCGATGCGTTCGGGCCTGACCGATACCGAGAGCGACAGGAGGTTGTTGAGAATATCGGAGATGCGGTCCAACTCCTCTATCGTGCTCGTGAAAACCCCTTTCGTTTCGTCGCCAAGGTTCGCGTTCATGAGCGCGACTTCCGTATTCGTCTTGATGTTGGACAGGGGCGTGCGGAGTTCATGCGCGACGTTGCCGATGAATTGCTTCTGCGACTCAAGCGCGCTTCGGGTCGGCGAGAGCACGACGCGCCCGACCACGTATCCCGAGACGATAGTCACGAGGATAACGATGGCCGATGACGTCGTGATGTTGCGCCTCTGCAGGTCGTTCAATTTTTCCACGACGAGCGCGCCTATAGAAGACGGGGGTGAGCCCGCCGTGACGCTCTCGTTGATGGCCTCCGACATCGCGGTCGTCACGTCGCGATAGAGGAGGCTCGATGAGATGCCGACGACGCCGAGGATGAATGCGGAAAAGAGCGTGAGGAGCGCTATAGTGCGTATCTCCGTGCGGAAGAACGGGTCGAAGCGGTACTTATGCGCGTAGCCGGTAACCGATGCCGCGGACCGTTTCCAGAATGCTTCCGCTATCTGTGTCACCGAGTTTTCTTCGAAGGTTTTTGACATGGACGTCCACCACGTTGCTAAAGGATGCATAATTGAAGTCCCAGAGATGTGCTAGTAAGTCCTCCCGGTTCACGACCTGATCCGGATGTCGCAGGAAATATTCCAGCAGTCCGAACTCCTTGAGCGTGAGCGGGATCTCACGCCCGTCGCGGTACACGCGGCGCTCCGCGATGTTCATCTCGATATCGCGCACTTTCAGTGTTTCCGGCAGGATATCCGCCGGACGCCGCAGAAGCGCTTCCATGCGGGCGGTCAATTCCGCAAAGGAGAACGGCTTCACGAGGTAGTCATCGGCTCCGGAGCGCAAGAGGCTCACCTTCTTCTCGGTCTCGTTGCGCGCGGTAAGGACGAGGATGGGAGTAGTGACACCCCGCTCCCGCGCACTCCTGCATATCTCAAGGCCGTCCATGGACGGCAACATGAGGTCGAGGATGACAAGGTCGTAATCGCTTCGCTGTAGCGTTATTCTCGTAAGCGCTTTCTTACCGTCCGTAACGCCGTCGACGGTGTATCCGTGGGTGTTGAGCCCGCGCGTCAACGCCGATCGGAGCTTTTCTTCATCCTCCACAAGTAGTACTTTCATATAGTTTGTCGTGATTAACTCCTAACGGCTCCTCCGAGCCTCTCTGCACGCACTCTATGTATATATGTATAGAGGAACGCGAATGAGGTTTTCATGAGGCATCCACTAGTCAAGACGATGAAGTGATGTCTTGCTTACCGATTGGCGGTAAGGTCGGCCCGCGCCTCCTCGTCTTCATGAGGTACGGTCGAGTACATACAAACCTTATCATTAGGTAAAACATTAGTACGGTATGAAATCACTATCATTGAACCTGCGCGTTGCGGCAGGGGCTATCGCGGTCACCGCATTCCTCCTCGCTACATCCGCGCATGCGCAAAGCGTCATATTCACGACCCAGATGGACATCGGGGCGCGGGGCGCGGAGGTCACGGCTCTCCAGAGCTACCTCGCAACGCAAACGAGTTTTTATCCGGAGGGTCTTGTGACCGGTTACTACGGGTCGCTCACTGCCGCGGCGGTGGCGCGCTTCCAGACCAACTACGGTCTGCCTGCCGTCGGACGCGTGGGGCCGCTCACGCTCGCGAAATTGAATGCGGTCGTCAGTGGCAACGTCGGTGGCGGTGCAGACACATCGGCGCCGGTCATCTTCGGGACGAGTGCCGCGACCGCATCAGCGGGCGCGACCATCCATTTCGGCACGAACGAAATGGCGACCGGGAAGGTGTTCTACTCCGCTATCCCGATCATTCTCTCGGAGTCGGCAGGGATCGGCTTCGGGCCCTTGGTCACCGGCACCTCCGCGATGACGGACGCGAACTTCAGGGTGTCACACGATGTGATGCTTTCGGGGCTTGCTCCGAACACGACGTACTTCTACGTCATCCATGCCACCGATGCGCGCGGAAACGTGAGCATCAGCTGGCCTGCGACGTTCCGGACCGCTCCGTAAACTCGGCGGGGTTTCCTGTTCTTTCACCAAAACACCGCCCTCTTCGGGGCGGTGTTTTGCTATGTTGCGTGAGCGCGATGCGTTACAGTTGCACCGTGAAGTAGAGGATGCTCGATGCGCCGTTGCCGTTGGTCACATAGACCGGATACGTGCCGACGACGACGCTTTGGGCATAGGGCGTGCACGCCATACCGAAGGTCATGAGGTCGCACGCGGAGAGGTACGAGGGAATGGTGTAGAGGATCGTCGTGCCGTTTGCGGAAGCGACGTTCTGCATCCCGCCGATGCCGAAGTGCACCGTATTATTGAGCGCGGTGAAGCCGCTCCCCGTGAGCGTCACCTGCGTCCCCACCCTGCCGGAGGTCGGTGAAAGCGAGGTGAGCGTGAGATTTTGCGTCGTGGCCGAAGGAGAAACGGCGA
>Ga0155400_133_pt1 | contig 12989 bp, 14 predicted proteins | sample RifCSPhighO2_02_FD_106368 | JGI IMG/M metagenome (GOLD analysis project Ga0155400, IMG submission 106368) | Candidatus Kaiserbacteria bacterium RIFCSPHIGHO2_02_FULL_55_20
TGGCTGTCAGAGCAGTGCTCAGCCATGGACCTTGCGACCTCATGGATATAGCAATGATTGCACCAAAAAGAAAAAAGTCAACGACATCTTGTGCATAAATCTAAAATACCCCCGCCCCGGGTTTGCATGCCCCGTTAGATGCAAGGCTATCTAATGGGGTCCGAATGAATCAGTTTTGAAGTTGTTTCTCCAGCACACACTCGAATGCGAGGTACTTCGGGAGAAGCATGCCTTTTTCCGGCACCTGCTTGCTCTCGACCATAGATTTAATGAGGAATCCGTTCTTTTGCATCAGCTCGGAAAGTTTCGTCAGACTAAAATGTGACTCGTTGAACACCATCGTGTTGCCCGCATTGGTCTTTGCTTCCGAACGGTAAGGGCTGCCCTCGTTGAAATAATTTGCCGGGTCGAAATTAACGGGTCGGTCGGAGTCATCTTGGTTGGGGGAGAGTATAAGAGGATGAAGCACGGAAATGATAAATCGGCCGTCGGGTCTTAACATTTTCCGTGCCTGCGCGAAGAGTGCATCAAGCTTTTCAACGCTCCCGATACTCGGCACGACCATATTCGCCAGGACGAGATTCATCGAGCCGGGCTCGGCACCGGCCGCGGAAACATCACCCACGCTGTACCGGATATTCTGGTGCGCATGTTTCTTTTGCGCCATTTCTATTTGGGGCGCGGCCAAGTCTGTTGCTGTGACGTTGGCACCGGAGCGGGCAAAAAGTTCGCTGTATCGTCCATCACCGCACCCGATATCAAGAACATTCTGTCCCCGGACTTTCCCGGCCATTTTCAATATCATCGGTCGCAAGGTCAATTCCTCGGCAGTTACTCCCTCGGCATATGTTTCCACCGCCTTATGTTCCTGGAATTCAATTCCCATGGCGGAATGCTACCCCTTCATGAGTTTTTGTCTAGAAATACCCCCGCCTCGGGTTTGCATGCCCCGTTAGATGCGAGGCTATCTAATGGGGTCCAAATGCATAAAAGACGAGCGGCCGAGCTGGTGGCCGCCCGGCCGTGACATGATGGGCGCTTTACTTCGCACGGATGCGATGCGCCACGATGCTCGCCCGCGAGTCATCGTATTCGGTGATGACGATTTCGACCCCGACCTGGAGTTTGCCGCCGAGGCGCTCCCTGAGGTCGTTACGCCCAGCCGTATCGCGGTTGATCAGCGCGTACGCCTGGTTATTGCCGATTGGCCGCGCCAGCCTGGCGATGCCATAGTGTCCGCCGCCGGTGACGGCGCTCAGTGTGCCGGCAATTTCCGAGACCATCGTTTTCCCCCATGAGGTAAGTCATCCGATTCAGCCCGGAGACTAAACGCATCCTATACGCTCGCCCCCGACTTGTCCAAAGCAAGACCCGTGCCAGCGACGATGCGCGGTACGGGTCATTTTTTCGGCTTGTCGAGGAGAATGTATTTCTGAGTCCACCGCCAGCCGCGTCGATGAACAAGGACCCGCGCCGCGAAGTTGACGCACAGGCTGGTCGAGCCGCTGAGCGCCGTCGGCGCGAGGAAGCTCCAGAAGAACTCCGGTGTGCCGTTCAGCCAGTGGGTGGCAACGACAAACACGAAGGTCATTGCCGCCGGCACCGCGCTTCCCAGAAAGTACGCAGGCCAGGGATTCCGTATCCTTCCGGAAATGAGCTGGGCAATGCCCGCGGTCACTCCCGTTAACGAGAAGGATAAGATTGCCTGCCAGCCACCGGCTCGAAGGTACTCGGCGGTGCTGTGGTCCCCATTGATCAAGGCGACCATAACTCCCTGGAAAATGGCCGAGACCACGGCTAGTTTCCAGTTGAAGACGTTGTAGCAGAAAGCCACAACGCTGCGAAGCAGCTTCATGACTTTCCTCCACTGTGTGTGATTCGGCGAACAGGCCGACGGCAATCCTATATCGCGCCTTCGGCTTTGTCCAAAAAGAACGCTACATCTCGACTATCACCGAAATGGGGAGGTGGTCAGATGCTTTTGAGTTTCCGACAGCAGGAGAGTTGGTTTCCAGGTCTTTGCTCGTGAAGATGTAGTCGAGTCGCGTATCTATCGCTTGCGGGTTGCAGGTATGGCAGCCCTCGGGATATACGCTCCACGTCGGGGCAGCGCTCGGGTCAGTATCGTTGAGTACTTCCCGCATTCTTTTTATTACTTCACTATCCGGTGTGGCGTTGAAGTCGCCTGTGACAACGGTCTTTTCCGACGGTAACAACTTTATGAGATTCTCAACTTGTAGATCTTGCACATCCGATTGCTTCTGGTGCGTGTGCGCAAGGTGGGTGCTAAACACATGCAGGGTCGTGCCGGCCACCTGAATATTTGCCTGAAGTGCCATACGCCTCTCGACCTCTGCCGACAGCCGTGTATCGGTTTCGTACAGGACGTGCGTCTGTGTATTTGTAATCTCGTGACGGCTGAAAATGGCATTTCCCATCTTCTTTCCGTCCTTTCGTAGTTCTGTTACAGATGTGAAAGCAGACTGGTAGCCGAGCGCTTTGAGGCTCTCCAAAATGTTCGTCTCACGCTCCGGCACGACTTCTTGCATGCCGATGATGTCGGGATTCGTGTCTTTCACATACTGCACGACTCCGTTGAGGTCGCCCTTGAACCAGATATTCCAAGACAGTACTTTGAGTTGCATTTAAAAGGATGCTATACCCCCGCCCCGGGTTTGCCTAGACCCTAAAGGACTGCGATTTGTAGCCGCGCTGTGCGCGGACAAATCGGGAGCCCGTAGTGAGCTTTGCTCTACTACCGGGGTCCAAGTAGGGGAGTTGTTATTTGTTAATTCAAGCGAATAAGCAAATAGTTGTCCAAAAGACGAACGGCCGGGCTTGGGAGCCCGGCCGATTCCGATGCAAGGGTAGACTTAGTGTCCAACAGAATCGCGATCGATTTTTGCGCGCTCGTCGGACGATAGGATGCCGAGCTCGCACAGGCGATCGACAATTTTCGAAAGCGCCTCACCCGCTTCCTTTGGGTTTCCGTCGTCCCTGTACAATTTGGGTATCTCGTTCAGAAGCAGGTAACAAGCCTGTCCCACTACCTCCTCCACCGAGCCATCGAGTGGCGCCCCAAGCGTAGTCTGCAACATGCCTGCATCCGGATGCTTGTCCGCAAGCACCTGAACGGTGGCAAGGATTTTCCTTCTGACACTTTCCGGCATAGTCGCCTCTTTCGGCGCACGAAGCCGACTCTCGCGTTCCTGGCCGTTATCCGGCACCCCACGCATCGACGCTCCAGGTTTGTCTAGTTCCGTAGTGAGTTTCGCTCGACTGGGATCCAAATCAGGGGTCGGGGCGTGCTTAGCTTTGAAAATCATTTTCACCATTGTCCTGTGCGCGCCGCTTTTCATCGGCTCTTCCTCAAAAAGTTCCGGTGGGTCCGTCTCCGCAAAGCCCCACCTGCGGTATACCGCTTTCGCATCCTCATTATTGACTTCAACCCATAGCACGGTATCTTTGGTCGGATCCAGTGTGCCCTGACCTTTTTCCCAGAGCTGGGTTCCCACACGGCGATTTTTGATATGCGGCGCCACGTGAAGTCCGGCGAGTAGATTCTCGACGGGCATCTTTCTCACCCTGCAATATCCGATAAGCGCTCTTGTGTTCGCGTCCTTTGCGACAAAATTCGCAACGCCTTCTCTCGGCTCAGCCAAAGCTTTCGCCATGTCCGCTAGTGCCGCGGGTGTAAACCCTTTCTTGAAGAGCTCCTCCACATCGTCTTTTGTGATGCCTGTGCGTTCGTTGACAAAGGTATTGAGCCAACTGTCTTTTATCAGTTGCCGGATAGGAAGCGCATCTTCGGGCGTAGCAGGAAGTACCTCGATTTGCGTCAGCTGCTCAAAACCCTCACCGCTGGTTGCCATCATCGAATGCTACCCGTTCGACCTGGGTTTGTCCAAATCGGGCGGATGCCCTATAATTGCTCTATGCATAAAACTATTTCCACGGAGGAGTTGAAAAAGAAGCTCGATGCGAGAGGGGCGGATTTCATACTCGTTGATGTGCTTTCCAAAGAGAAGTATGCGGCGCGGCATGTGCCCGGTGCCAAGAATATTCCCGAGACGCCCGACTACGCAAAGACGTTTGAAGCCGCGCTTCAGGTGCCCAAGGAAACCGAGATAGCGGTGTATTGCAGTTCGAGTACCTGCCATGCGAGCGTGCGCGCGGCGGACACGCTGGAGAAAGCGGGGTACACCAACGTTCTCCACTACAAGGATGGAATTGCGGGCTGGGAGCAAGCGGGGCTTGCATTTACACCCGCGGAGTAAATTCTGCTTTTGTCCTCTATATCCCCGCTTTAGCTTTGTCCAAACGGAAGTCTTATTCCGGAATAACGCCGATGTTTTTTGGAAGGTCGCGTTTTGAGACGCGGATTTTCTTAAGAGGATGCACTTCCTGAAGACTCTTGAATTCAATACCTGCACCCTTATGCGGCTCAAATTCGTCTTTGTTGAAAACATACACAAAACCGAAAGAGTCGTCGGTTAGTCGGTCAAGGGTCTCCTTGCTGGCTTCAAAATGGAACACAGGGGGAGCATCGTTCGATACCGTTGCGCCGGAGGATGTTTGTCCGAGGGGGGCAACAACAGCCATGAAAATCGCGTATTCAGCGGCGTTCGAAGCAAAAACCGCTGGCGGGCCGTCGGGACCTGTTTGGCTATCAATGGCTTGTCGCGGCTCAAGCTTATCCAGATCGCGACCGCTGCCGTGGAAGACGTACAGCCCCGTTCTTTCCAGAGCCATAAGTTCTTGTTTTTCGGAAGAAATGAATTCGAGTGTAGCGGGATCGATCTCGATGCCCGAGGGCCTCTCAATTTTTCTGTCCACGATCTCAAGCCCCTTGTCAGTCACCTCGACGCGGGCCGCCGCAATGATTTTCAGGGATGCGGCAAAGCGGGAGAACGACTCCGCCTCTTTTGCACCGTCCGATCCGTTGTAACGGTCGGAAAGTCTTTTGCTCGAATCGTGAGATAGCCTTCTTTGGGCGGCACGAAACGCTACTCGCATATTGTTCCATAGATTGGAAGTCATATCGATATTGTTGCGCCCCACTATAGTGAGGCATGCGGTGAGGTATGCGAATGTTGGAGCTTTTGACGTGATCGCTGCTTCGTCTGCCCCGTATGCATATGTGTGAATCTCTACATTAATGGATCTCCTGTCGGAGTCGCTGACATCAAGCGGGAGATTAGGGAACGCGATTTTCGCTCGCGCCGCATTCTCAGCAAATTTGTACCACCTAGTATCCAGCTTCCTATATTCCTCGAATAGTGATAGAAGTTTTCCCTGTTCGGTTTCCGTAAGGGCAAGGGGAGCATCGCCAAATATAATTCGTATCTCGGCCTCAGCTTTCAGAAAATCTTGTGCAGCAGCCTCCGGTGTTTCCGTCCCCATCAGTCGGCCGCGCAAAACGTCACGCGCTGCGAGCATCTCTTGATGGAGAGCTTCGTTGCACGTCGCGACGGGCTCGCCTGTGAGGATTTTCAGGTTCATGGCGATAGGTCCTCGTGCGAGCAGCAATGGCCGGGAAGCAGATTCCTCTAAGGCGTCCCTCTCGATTTTCACCAGCACCTGGCTGCAGCGCGATACGTCGGTCCACGTCACCTCCTTGGTTGCGTCGAACGGTTTTCCATCAAATATCCTTCCCGCGACACCCTCTATTGGAGGTTTCGGGCCTCCGGTTTTCTTCTCGGCTTGTTTTTTCAGGAAATCGTGATCCCAGGGCTGAAGAACGTCACGACCCTTTTTTCTTTCGATCGAACTCGCGTGTGCCTCGTCCGTGACCTCTTCCGCATGCGTCTTAATCTCCTTCTCCCTTTTCTCGATATCCTCCTTGGAAAGCGTCTTTTTCACCTTATAAGAGTTACTGATTCTCATTTCAGAACTATACCTTCCGACTGCAGCTTGTCCAAAACACCCCCGCAGGCCAGGCTTGCGGGGGTGTTTGTGCGATTCAATCTATATACGCTTCTTGCGCTTCGGCGCGCGGGCGGCGAGCATCGCCCGCTTCGCGGCGAGACGCTTCGCCGTCTTTCGAGAACGCGACTTTTTATTCTTGATATCCTGACTTGCTCTTTTTGCCATGCGGATGATTATACCCTAAAAGTTGGCGTAGCGGTATACTCCTTCTACCTATGAAGAAGCCCATCCGGAAAAAACAGCGGAAGGCACCGAAGCAGGCGCTGCCCATTGCGCACTGGAGCCACTCGTCGCTCATGGCATTCTTGCGCAATCCGCTCGCTTGGTACAAGCGGTATGTCGAGAAAATCTACGACACACCTTCCAATCCGTCATCATTCATCGGCCGTGCGGCCCATGTAGCGCTCCAGCATTACTACGGAGGCATCGGGAAGCAGGGTGCCACTGAACTCGGACTCGAATATCTGCGCAATGTTGCAGATTTTGAGATAAATTTCGGCAAAGCAAAGTCTCGCCGCGCGCAGAAAGAAAAGCGCGCGCATATGGAGCGGGATTATCTGCAGGCAATATCTTTTTACCTCGCGCGGGCGCCGAAGCACAAGGTGCTTGGCGTGGAAGTGGTGGCGACGGCGGAGGTGAAGGGGCTCCCGCTTCCTATCAAAGCGGTTTCAGACCTCGTGGTGGAGTCGCGCATTGAGCCGGGGGCGGTGGACATCGTGGACCACAAATTCGTGGAGACCTTCAGCAAAGGCCGCGGACAAAAAACGCTTTTCGTGATGCAGGCGATATTCAATTACTACACGGTCAAACAAAAATACGGCAAGGAAGTGCGGCGCTTCATCGTGCAGGAGTGCAAGAAGAGGAAGAATGCCGACGGCTCGTCGCAGATGCGCCGTTACATCATCGACTACGCAACCGTCTCGGAAGAATTCGAGGTCTTCCACCGGCTCATTAACGATGCGACACGGGAAATCGCGCGCAAGCGCCTATACCTCCCGAATCCCTCCGACATGTTCGAAGGCGAGAATTCTTTTGATATTTATCGTCTAGGTCTCCTTGACGATTGACATCCCCGACGCGCGAAGCGGTCGGGGTCCCGACTGAAACGTCGGGACTACCGTCTCGGCCTTATCGACGAAGACGACTAGAGCATGTTTGAAAACCTACACTTCAGGGAAGACCTCTGCGCGGTCGCTATCTGCATCTGCTGATGCAGCGCTCAGTCTCGGCGTCGCCACGCCTGCGAAGACCGCGCAGAGGCCCGCCCCTCGCTCCGGTAAACGTTTTCAAACGCGCTCTAACGGCTACGCACCTTGAGCTTGGTCTGTCGTTTCTTATTTATCTTAGGCAGGCGAATCATAAGGATGCCGTGCTTTTCGGACGCTTCCGCGATGTCCACGTCCACTTCTTCGGGCAAAAGGATGGTGCGGGAGAATGAGCCCCAGTAGAGCTCACGCTGGAAGTAATTATCTTCCTCCACTTCGCGCTCGTCCTCGCGCATGCCGGAGATGGTGAGCATTTCGCGCGTGAGGGAAATATCTATGGATGTGGGCTGCACGCCGGCGACCAGCGCTTTGACTACGATGGCGTCGGGTGTCTGGTAGATGTCTACCGCGAGCTCGCCTTTCGGCTCATCACCGCCTGACCAGCCCTCGTCGCGCGTATTGATATGTGCGTGCCGCTCCTCGCCTTCGCCCTCAAATACGGCGGGGTGCGAGCCGGTGCCATCGAAGAAATCGCCGTATTCATCGTCGGCTTTGCCGGTGAGACGGGAGAAAAAACCGGGTTTCTTTAGGAGCGCCATAGTGTTTTTTTAACGACGGGATGGATACGTTTGATATATTCTAGCACGGCCAAGAGCGCGACAAGCCCTATCCAGACAAGCCCGAAGGTGCGCAGGAGGTGTTCTTCGGGTGTATTCAGTATAAGGAAGTTGAAGGTACTGTGCAAAAGGATAGCGAGGATAACTCCTACGACGGTGTAAAGGCGCTTGGAGGCGCGAGACTTGTAGAAGGAAATGCCGAGCGCCACGCCGATGACGGCCGACGAGAGCACATGCAGGAGCGTGGCGCCGACGAAGCGGAGATTACCCGTCAATACGGTCTGGACCAGGGAGTCGCCCGAAAGCGGTGAGAGGAGGAAGAGTGTGTTTTCCGCCGCCGCGAAGCCGAGCGCGACGGTAACCATGTAAATGACGGGGTCGATAGGTTCGTCGTCGTCGCGGCGGCGCAGCACGGTGAGCTTTGCCATCACGAATTTGATGAGCTCTTCCATGCCCGACCAGATGATGAAGGTGATAGTGGTCGTGCTTGCGGCGGTCAAGACCCAGAAACTCTGAGTGGAAAGGAGGGAAGAAGCGTATTTCTCGAGAGGTATCACGACGGCGACCGCAACCATGCCTGCCAAGAAGGCGAGTGCAATAAGACGCCGCGGCTCGGGGTGTACCGAATCCTCGCGACGCCAGAACCACAGCCAAGCGAGGGCGGGAAGCACCCCTCCGGCAAAAGCTGCGATGATGGGCTCAAGCTCGCTCATCGCCCAATTATATATCACCGCTCACCCCTCTTGATTTGGTTGATGGAACAGCGACAAAATATTTTCCTCATTCAGCTCATGCGTATATACCACGTAATCCGGTGCTATTGCCCGCGGGTCTTGATTCTTCATCCGACTGTGCGCCAAGCTACGCCTCAAACCACTCTGTGCGTTCTTGTCAATTTTCTTGTACATATTTTCCGTCTCGTCGGTGCCACTCCATGCGACCGAATCCGCTGAACAGTCGTTCGCGACGGTACGTATCGTTCGCAACAAGCTTCGTATCACCGAAGCATTACGTTTGTCTGGAAGTACATAGACAAAAGTGACGTAAAGAGTCTTATGTCCTTGACCGAATGTTTCATATTTTATGCAGCCAATAGCTTGGCTGTTTTGACGCAGTATCATTGCACCTTCTGTTGGCTCCAGCCTATCCATCCGGGTGAACTGACCCTTTCCTACCTTTGGGTTTGCGAAGGTAGATGGGTACTCTTCTTTCGCCAGCGTGTGCAAATAAAATAAGTCGTTTAGACTCCGTGGGTCGTCGGGGCGCACGGGTTCCCATGCGTATTTATTTGAGGACTCAAGGCCATCATCGTTCATAGGGGCCACTTAGCGACCATAAGGAGGTCGCTCTCTTTCTTCGTCCCGCCGGAGCCTTGTGCGGAGAGGGATTTGGGGAGTTGCTGCCAGATAGCTTCGGTGACGAAGGGCATGAAAGGGTGGAGGAATTTGAGGGATATCGTGAGAGTGGTGAACAAAGCCTGTGCGCGCGATGCGGCGGCTTCGCCGCCGGATTTGAATATCGGCTTCGACTCCTCGAGAATCTCGGCTGCGAAACGGTCCCACACGAAGTGGTAGACGCGGTCGGCCGCGAGGTCGAGCCGGAACTTGTCGATGTTGCCCGATACTTCCTTCGCAACCGCTTCCGCTTCCGCCATCAACTTTTTATCTTCATCCATGATGGAGATACGATCTCCATCATTCGGCTGATTTTCGAGGACGAAGCGCGCGATGTTCCAGAGCTTATTGGCAAAGTGCTTGTACCCACGCACGCGGTCTTCCGAGAGTTTGAGGTCGTTGCCGGGCGAGGCACCGATGACGAGCGAGAGGCGCGTCGCGTCGGCACCGTATTTCTCTATCATCGTGAGGGGGTCAATGATATTGCCGAGCGATTTAGACATTTTTCTGCCCTTTCCGTCGCGCACGAGCCCGTGCAGGTACACCTTGCGGAAGGGGACTTCGCCGCGGAGGAAAGTTGACATAAGTATCATACGCGCCACCCAGAAGAAGAGGATATCGTACCCCGTTTCGAGCACGGCGGTGGGGTGGTAGGTCTTGAGGTCGTCGGTTTCTTCAGGCCAGCCCAGCGTCGAGAACGTCCAGAGTCCCGACGAGAACCATGTATCGAGCGTATCGGGGTCTTGCGTGTATTTTGCGGCGCAAAATTGACATGCGGGCTCTTTCGTAGAAACAACCGTCATAATGCATTTCTCGACATCAGCTTCGCGTCCGGGAATCGGAACGCACTTCGGTTCGTGGTACCACACCGGAATGCGGTGGCCGAACCATATCTGCCGCGAGATACACCAGTCACGGAGGTTGTCTATCCAGTGATAGTAGATTTTCTCGAACCGCTCGGGCATGATTTTTGTGTCACCCGAGGTAACGGCTTCCCGCATCCGGTCCTTGAGCGTCATCTTCTTTCCGCCAGGGAACTCGACTTCCTTATTTACTGCCACGAACCACTGCTTTTTTATCTGCGGCTCGATGATGCCGCCGCCGCGGCTGTTGGTGGACACATTGTGCACGTAGCCTTCGTCCACTTTGGTCACAAGTCCCTTTGATTTCAGTTTCTCGACGATTGCCGCGCGAGCTTTTTTGATGTGCTGGCCCTTGAATTCGACTGCGATATCGAGGAGAATACCGCGGTCGTCTATCACGCGCTCGATGTCGAGCTTGTGCCTCTGGGCTATCTCGAAGTCTATCGTCGAGTGAGCCGGCGTGATGGTCATCGCGCCCGAACCAAAAGACATATCGGCAGCTTCGTCCTTGATAATGGTTGCGGTAATCGGGCCGTTTATCCATTCAAGGTCGATTTTCTCCCCGTGCTTGTATTGCTTGTACCGCTCGTCGTCGGGATGCATGACTACATACTTGTCGCCGAATTTCGTCTCGGGGCGCACGGTGCCGATGTCGAACGGGCCGTATTTGAAATGATAGAACGAATCTTTCTGCTCCACGTACTCAATCTCGTCGTCGGAAACGGTCGTTTGCAGTTTCGGGTCCCAATTCACAATGCGGTCACCGCGGTAGATGAGCCCTGCATCGTACATGCGAACGAACGCCTCCACGACCGCCGCATAGCGCTTTTCATCCATCGTGTACGCGTAGCGGCTCCAATCGAGGCTACTGCCCATCTTCTTCGTTTGGTTGATGATGGTCGTCTTGCTCTCCTCCACGAACGCATCAATGCGGCGCATGAGCTCTTCGCGGCCGAGGTCGTGCCGCGTCTTTTTCTCGGATTTATAAATATCCGTTTCCACTTTTGATTGCGTGGCGATGGCCGCCGAGTCCGCGCCCGGTACCCAGAGCGTTTTATATCCGCGCATGCGGTGGTAGCGGATGAGAATATCCTCGATGGCGAGCATCGCCGCGTGCCCCATGTGGAGCGTGCCCGTCACATTCGGCGGGGGCAATACTATTGAATAGGCCTCGGCATCGGGCTTTGTAATACCTTTCTCGATACAGACATCGGGATTGGCATAGCCGCTCTTTTCCCACATGTCCAAGATACGCGGCTCCTGCTCAGCGGGGTTGTAGGGCTTGAGGAAAGGCTCAGGGGCTTTGGAGGGTTCCATCGCGAAATAATATCACAGGACCCCGTTTCGGCGTTATTTCATAGGATACAATGGGGCACATGAAAGGACTTCATCATCTCCATCTCCGCAAGCGGGTGTCCTCGGGGCTGGAGCCGTTCCCGGCCCGTACTCCGTGGAAGCGATTGCTCGACAAGGCCGTTCTTGGCGTCGGCGTCATAGGCCCGCTTGCGTCGATACCGCAGGTCCTGAAAATCTATCTTACGCAGGATGCAACGGGCCTTTCGGGCATATCGTGGGGCATTTGGGCTTTGTTGGATATTCCGTGGATTGCCTACGGGCTTGTGCATCGCGAGCGGCCAATCATCGTTGCCTACTCGCTCTGGCTGACCGTGAACTCGCTCGTTTTCATCGGGGCAGTGATGTACGGAGACGGCTTGCTCTAGGAGGCGTTTCCGAGCCGCAGATTGCCGGTCGCCTTCAGGGTAGTGGGATCTGCATACTCCCGCTTGAGCGCATGGAAGTAGCCGGCGAGCGCTATCATGATGGCGTTGTCGGTGGCGAGCTCGGGTGGAGGAACCAACAGCTTGCAGCTTGTAGCTTGAAGCTGGCAGGCTGCTGCTAACCGTTCGCGAATATAGGTGTTTGCGGATACTCCTCCTCCAACCACTATCGCGTACGCGCCAAACTCATCCACCGCGCGCATCGTCCTTGTCACAAGCACATCAGCTACCGCGTCTTCGAACTCGCGCGCAATTTCTTGTTTTGTACGTAATGGCAAGGCGTCGCCTTGCCATTTTTCAATAACCCGACGCACCGCCGTCTTCAACCCCGAGAAGGAGAAATCGAAGTTGTCCTCGCCTATCATCGGGCGCGGAAGTTTGACGTCCGAAGCAAGATTTGTCCTCCGCGCTTCTGACGCGAGCCGGGAGATTTCCGGACCGCCGGGATATCCGAGCTCGAGAAGTCGCGCGACCTTGTCGAACGCTTCACCCACCGCGTCGTCACGCGTTTGCCCGACCACTTCGTACGTACCGAATTTTTTTGAGAGAACAAGTTCGGTATGTCCGCCGGAGATGAGCAACGCCAGCACCGGATATTCGAATTCCTTGATACCTGATACTTGGGATTTGGTACTTTCATTTCCAACCATGGAAATGACGATGTGGCCTTCCATGTGATTGACCGCGACGATAGGCACGTTCCACGCGAATGAGAGAGCTTTTGCGAAATTAATCCCCACCCACAGTGCAGGCTCAAGCCCTGGGCCGTAGGTGACGGCTATCGCATCGATATCCGGCCTTTCGTGCCGTTTCAAAAAGGGGATTAAGTTCCCCAACAACTCCGGTTCCCGTTCAAGTATTTGGGCAAGGACCGTCCTTGGCAGCGTAATTTCTGATTTGGAATGCGGGGCGTGTGTTCCAAGCGCCCGCTCGAGAAGCGGCACAAGATTTTTGGCGTGCTCGCGTTTGGCGAGATTGGGGAAAACGCCTCCGAATTCCGCATGCAGTGCGGCTTGCGAGGTGAGAGCGTTGCCCAGTGTTTTCCATTTGAACGATGGCCCAAAGTCTCCCTCCGCTTCGATAAGGCAGACGGCGGTTTCGTCGCAGGATGTCTCGATCCCCAAGATGCGCATTGCTAGATTATGGCGCATAATGACCGATTATGAAATCTATGTGGCGCGATGACCTTCCGATAACGAAGAAT
>Ga0155400_102_pt1 | contig 12367 bp, 11 predicted proteins | sample RifCSPhighO2_02_FD_106368 | JGI IMG/M metagenome (GOLD analysis project Ga0155400, IMG submission 106368) | Candidatus Kaiserbacteria bacterium RIFCSPHIGHO2_02_FULL_55_20
AAATACCCCGAGAAAAAATACGGGACTTGGGAGGAAATGCGGCCCCAGTTAATCGAATTGACCGCACCGAGCTTGGAGAACTCCTCCTCCCCTTTCAGCTCCTTTACAAGATCTTGGCAATCGTCAAAACGCCCGCGTACGCTTACGTTGAAAATATTTCCCCCGCTAAGCATCCCCATCTGCGCTTTCTGGAACGCGCTCATGCCCACTTCAGGGCTCAACATGAAAAGCGTCACGGTACCGAGGCCCTTGAAAGCCGCTTCGGCGGCGGAGCCCGTGTCTCCCGACGTGGCTCCAAGAATGGTCAGATGTTCGCCCCGCTTTTTAAGCTCATAATCCATTTCCTGCCCGAGCTGTTGCATCGCCATGTCCTTGAATGCGGCGGTGGGCCCGAGCGAGAGCTGCTGCACATAAAAATCATCTTCAACGCGTACAAGCGGGACGATATTTCCGCCATCTGATGCATCGAAAGAATCTTCCGAATATGCCCTGTCTATCATCCCGCGCAGTTCCTCGTCGGGAATATCGCCGCCAACCAACTTCTTCTTCACTGTAAACGCGATATCCCGATACGAAGCGCCCTTGAGCGCTTCCAGCTCCGGGTGCGAGAACTGCGGGTATTCGGAAGGAACATACAACCCGCCGTCGGGTGCGAGGCCTGCGAGCAGCACGTCGGAGTACGGGAGTCGCTTCTTCGAGCCATCGCGTGTGCTTATCATTCTCATATCGTCACGCAGGCAACAGCGAACGGATGATTGCTATCGTCTCACTGCCGCTCTTATCATACACATCGTCGACGGACACGTTGACGTGCGCCATCGCGCGGTACTTCTTAAGCCTATCCCTCAAGAGGACCGGGAAACATCGCTCGAGTGTGCATCTCTCGGTCTCCCCCTCTTTTTGTAGATACATACCGTTCCACACCACCGGCTTCGGCTGTTTGAAAAACTTTTGTATCATCGTATCGATATACTCCTCACCCGCTTCGAGGTTTACGATTAGGCAACTTTCTCGCAACCACTGCGTCGTCGGCTTTTTAAGGTAGATGACGCTCCCTGTCGTATCAAATACGAGATTCCGGTCGGTATCAATAAAATCCACTTTCGTGTGCTTCGCTTCCGAGTCGAGATACACGCGCTCACGCTCTTGATACGTATCGGCACTTGGGAGACCGAGCCACTCGGCAACCTCCTCCATACCCGTAAAGCCGAGGGACTTTATTATTTCTTTGTCCACCTGATACCAGTCGAACTCGGATTCGTCGCGAAGCACCTTGGAGCGGTAGCTTTTGCCGACGTTCGACATGCCGACAAAGGCGATACGGAGCGTGTTGTCCGCCATGTGGGCATCGAATTCTTTCCGGGTAAGCTGCTCCAGGTCCATTCGTCCCAGACTACAACATTTATCCGAATTGGAGAACTTGTGACTGTGTAGCAGATTTTGTGGTACAACACTCTCTAGGGAGGGGTGGCAGAGTGGTCTAACGCACCGCACTTGAAATGCGGCGTGCCGCAAGGCACCGTGAGTTCGAATCTCACCCCCTCCGCAGATGTACACAGGGTACGATTGAGTCCGTCGCCGGAGGCGGTACAATGCTCGCATATGAAGAAACAGCAAGGTTTTACGCTTATTGAATTACTAGTGGTTATCGCTATTATCGGCATTCTCGCGTCCATCGTGCTCGCGTCCCTCAACTCGGCGCGCAATAAGGCACGCGACGCCCGCCGTCTTGCGGACATAGACGCCATCAAAAAGGCACTTACGCTTTACAACAACGATAACAACAGATACGTCATTTCGGCCGCGACGACGACAATCACCGGCGCCGATGCGGTATCAACGGCACTTATCGCTGCGGGTGCGATTTCCGTAGTACCGGCGGACCCGCAGACCGGCACATACGACTACACCTATCGCAGCGACGCAACAGGCAGTAACTACTGGCTCGGGTTCTGTATGGAGAACGCCAATAACGGCAACCTCCAGGGATGTAACAACTTCTTTAGACCATAACCCACCGGGTCCGAAAGCCCCTCACTTGCTTGCAAGTGAGGGGCTTTTCGTTTCAGAGCAATGTTACAATAGTAATGCCATGCCTCCTCAACGGATTGTCTTGCGATGGAATGCGTACGAGCACGAACACGTGCCGCGCGGGAGCGACTGGTATTGGGCACTCGGCATCATAGCTGTATCCGCGGCCCTCACAAGCATCATCTTCCACGATACGCTTTTTGCCGTCCTCATACTCATCGCCGCCGCGATACTCGGTATGCTCGCCAACGTCCCGCCGGAAATCGTGCGGTTCGAGATATCAGACCGTGGCATCCGTATCGGAGACACGATGCACAAATTCGAATATATTATTTCTTTTTGGGTGGAGGAGGAGGGCAAAGAACGCCCGCTTCTCCTCGTTGATACCACGAAACTGATGGCCCCAAACCTCATTATCCCGCTCGAGAATATCGACCCGCACGTGGTGCGTACCTACTTACGAGACCACGCCGAAGAAGTCCCGATGAAGGAGCCCCTTGCACACAAAATCCTCGAGTCTTTCGGACTGTAGCCGCTTACTCGGCGGAGGTAGAAGTGGCGAGTAAGACGGTGGTTGTTGCCTCTCTTACACCTCCGGCGAAGGTACCGCAGCGCAGCAGGAACGCTGTTGATGAAGCGCTTATCGGCGAGGTCGTCGCCACTCCATTCACACTGGTGTAGGCGGAGTTGCGTTCCGTAAAGTCCTGTTGGTCGGGACTCGATATCACACAAGAGTCCATTCCGGTCGTGAGCCAGCTGATGAGCGAGGTGCCGCCCAGGGTTACGGTCTTGGGATTCGCGACGAGGATGATGGAGGGGCGTGACACTTGAATAGAACATTGAGCGCCGGAGGTTCTGCCTTGGTCTACACAGGCAAGTGAATATGTCGCGGTATTGGCACCCTGGGGAGGATTCGCGACGGTGGTGGTCGCGCTTCCGCCGGGCTGCGTGGTGACGGTGAACGAGCTGCTTGTCGCGAGCCCCGAGGAACATCCGTATGTAATGGCGATTGGCATGCCGACATCGGCGACCGGCGGTTCACAGGAGAGCGTGGCGACAGGCGGATTCGGAGTGTTGCGCGGTATACACTGCCAACCCGTGATGCACGTACCGCTGTAGACGGGTTGCCAGAATCCCACGCTGCAGTTGTTGGGATTCGGTTGTTGGGGCTGCGTCTGGCACTGCTGTTGCGTTGAAGGCGTGCAGGGTACGGGCTGCGCAGGGAGCGGCTGCATCGGCGGGGGCGTCATGCCTTGCTGGGTGTAATACTGGCTCTGCTGTTGCTGGTACTGATACATCTGCAGTTGGTACTGATACTGTTGCATTTGCTGCTGATACTGTTGCTGTTGTTGGGCATAGGCATTCGGTTCCGTAGCGCACTGTTGCGGAGTGGCGCGGGGCGGAGCGGGAGGCGTCGGGCGGAACGCGCCCATAAGACCCTTCAGGAACGAATCGAGTGGACCCGATGAGGAAGAAGGATTCGTCGGTGACTGAGTACTTCCCGCATTCGGATTCTGAAAAGTTGTTCCAGGCCCGCCGCGAACACAATTGGGCGGAGTCCCCGAGCTGCCGGGCGGACACTGTTGCGATTTATCTCGCTCACAACCATATGTCCCATCATCGTCTTTGGCGCACGTAAATCCCTGTGCCGTTAACTTTCCAGCGTCCGTCGGATTCGCAAAGCCGAAACAATATGACTTGTCTGCATTACACTCAATGCTCAGCGGCATCGTTGCGGCCTCTTCCGAGGTAAGCGTAGTCGGGTCATTTGGATTCAGCTTCAGAGGGTCGGGCGTCGCAGGTTTACCATCAGGACATTCGGTTTCTCCGCATATCTTAAAATTCGCGATTTCCTTTTCAGTGACTGCTAAATCGGCAGCACTGTACGGGAGAACCTTGTTAGAATACGGATCGAGCGCATTGGGTAGATAGCTTCCTTTAACGTCTGATTGGAACGCGCTTGCGATAGAATCTTGCGTAGTTTGGCTCATTTTCCCGTTGAGGGTCTCCGCCTTTATCCTGCCGTCCGCGATGGCTATCGCCATACCTTTCCCGTATTCATCGCGTGCGCTGGTCTGAGCTTCGGATAACTTTTGCGAAAAATCTGCTTGGTTCAATTTGATCGGCTCACACTTGGTGCCCTTCGATTCCGGCGCGCATTTTTCGATGACACACATGTAGGCGCCCGTACTGATTGTACCGCTACTGATGACTGCAGTCGTTTTCACCGCGGGATTACCGTTTTTTTGCAGCTGCGCTTCGACTTGATACTTGACTGATCTATATGCCCTCGCTTTGCTATCGAGGCACACACATGGTTCTTTCTCGGCCTTTTCGGCCTTATCCGTCAGCACTTCCTTTTTCAATGCAGAGCATTCAACTGGGGATGAGTCAGCTTTTGGTGCGGCCGCGGCGGGTGTCGCGGGTGCCGTTGCGGCAGTCTGAGACTCCGGATTGCCGCTTGGAACAGTGGATTGGACGCCCACGGCTACGGCCGAGAGAATGGCTACAAAAACGAGTGCCGCGACTATTGAAACACCTCGAGCGAAGACTCGTCGTCTGAAAGCCACCATGCCGCAATCATGCGCCCCGCAGCCCTTTGGCGCAATGCGCGAAATCACGAATATGTGGAAAAAAGCCAAAATGTGATACATTTTCTGGAACGCTCTTGTCGTTCAATGGATAGGACACATCCCTGCGAAGGATGAAATGCAGGTTCGATTCCTGCCAAGGGCACAAAGTGAACGCAGTGAACGACAGGCCCCTGAGCACAGCGCCGACGCGCTGTGTGTGCAGGAATCGAACGCCGGAACGATGTCGCGCAAGCTTGCGCGACAGTGAGGCGGTGCCCAGACAAGCTTTTGCGACGGCAAAAGCTTAGTCGAGGGAGATTCCTGCCAAGGGCACCAACGAGGCCGACAGGAAAACTCGAACGGGGTTACTGCATCGTGAACGAGTTCGTAAATCCGAACTCCAAGTACAGGGGGTCAGGCGCCGACGCCGGTGTCCCCGGCTCGCCGAGGTCCGCGTCGGGCGGCGTATACAGGTCGGCTTCTATCAAATACTCGCGACCGCTCACGAGGTCCGCGGCACACACATACGGAGTGTTCGCCGGGCACGCATCACCCGCATTGGGGATTTGCCAGACATACGTGCCACTCACCGGCTTCCCTCCCGCGATGAGTCCCGCCGGCTGGCCGCTCTGCACATCAAGTACCCACAGCGACATCGCCGAGCCGAGCGGCGCATTAATCGTGCGCCACTTGATGGTCGTCGTCGCATCAAGCGGTACGGTCATTCTATCTATCGTTGAGCTTGCTTCGACGAGGTCACCGGTAAAGTCGTCGGGAACTCCCGCGACGTGGACGGTGGTCGTCGCCCCCCTCACGCTTCCCGCAGCCGTTAGACAATCCAGATGAACGCGCGCTGCCGAGGTAAGCGGGGATGTCGTCGCGGCCCCGTTCATACTGGTATTGCTCATGTTTTGCAATGTAAAGCCGGGCATATCCGGGCTCGATATCACACAGGAGTCCATACCGGTCGTGAGCCAGCTTATCAGTGAAATGCTGCTTGTGGCGGAGGTACTGCTCGCAGTGACGGTACTCGGGTTAGCGACAAGAATGATAGTGGGACGTGATACCTGGACGGAACACTGAGCGCCGGAAGTCTTCCCTTGGTCGACACAAGCAAGCGAGTAGGTCGCGGTGTTGGTGCCTGCAGGAGGATTTGCGACGGTCGCCATTGCGGAGCCACCGGGCTGCGTGGTTACGAGGAACGAGCTGCTTGTCGCAGTCCCCGAGGAGCATCCGTACGTGATGGCAATCGGCATGCCGACGTCGGCGACCTCCGGTTCACAGGAGAGGGTGGCGACCGGAGCAGTTGTCGTCCCGGTGCGCGGGATACACTGCCAGCCCGTGATACACGCTCCGCTGTAAGCGGCCTGCCAGTAGCCGACGGTACAGTTGTTCGGGTTGGGCTGCGGGATTTGTTCCCGACACTGGTTTCCTACCGACGGCGAACATGGTGTGGGTTGCTGCGGAAACGGTAAGTCCGGCGGCGGAGTAATGCCGTTCCTATCTGCATAATACTGACCGAGCTGTTTCTGGTACTGCTGCTGCTGGAGCTGGTAGTTGTACTGCTGCAATTGTTGCTGGTACTGTTGCTGTTGTTGGGCGTATACGTTGGGGTCGGTGGAACATGCTTGTGCGGGTGCCGGAGCAGGCGGTTTCGGTGCCGTGAGCGCTTTCATAAGCCCGTCAAGGAACGAGCCGATCGCGCCCATCGGATTTCCACCGCCGCCGCCACCAGCCGGTTTCTCGCCACCGGTTCCCGGCCCGGCACCCTGGCCCTGTTTTGCTCCCGGCCCTTGGGTTTGATTCCCGTCCGGAGTAGCCGGGACTCTCGGTGTTTTGACTTCCGGTTTTGCATCCGGCGTTCCGTCGCCTTTCTTGACCTCCGGCTTCGGCGCAGGTGTTGTTGCTGGGATGGGATTGCCTTTGGCGTCAATACAACCGCCCTTGCTGCAATCAACTCCCGGCTGATCCGTGCCAGAAACTATTCCCTCATCTTTCTTCGGCGCAGCTGCAGGAGTACCTAGTCCTCGTGTTTTCGCGGCATCTCCTTCGGCAGCTGCTTTCTCTGCTTCGAGCCTCTCAAGCTCGGCACGACTCTCCGGTGACATTCCACCAATCGCATTCATACTCTCCTCCTCTCTTTTTAGCTCGGCAATCCGCGCATCCCTGTCGAGCGCGACTTGTCTGTTTGCTTCATCCCATGCCGCCTGGTCGGAACGAATTGTCTCCTCCAGCGCGGCTTGTTTGTCTGCCTCAGCCCACGCCGCCTGGTCGGAACGAATTGTCTCCTCCAGCGCGGCTTGTTTGTCTGCCTCAGCCCACGCCGCCTGGTCGGAACGGATTGTCTCCTCCAATGCGGCTTGTTTGTTTGCCGCATCCCATGCCGCCTGATCGGAACGGATCGTCTCTTCCAGCGCAGCCTGTTTGTCTGCCGCAGCCCAAGCTGCTTGGTCTGAACGAATTGTTTCCTCGAGCGCGGCTTGATTGTTTGCCCCTGCCCATGCCGCCTGGTCGGAACGAATTGTCTCCGCCAGTTCTGCTCGTTTAAGTTCCTCCGGAGTGGCGGCGGGCCCGAACGTATCATCTGGAGGACCAAATGCATCTGCGAGCTTGGCGTACTCGTCCGAACCAGGACCAAATGCATCTGCGAGCTTGGCGTACTCTGCCGCTTGTTCAGGTGTGAGCCGCACAGCATTCTTGTCAAACGCGCTGTTCGCCCCTACCCCTTCGTCGGTCAGCCGCGGTTGCGTCCCCACTCCTTCATCGGTCAACGTGACCGAGTCACCCCCGGTTTTCATAATCTGTTCATATGCGCTTTCCTGCTTCGCAAGGTCCTGTTTCAACTGATTGAGTTCCGTCTCCTGCTGTGGCGTCCAGAGATACTCGCCGCTCGGGTCGTTCGCGAGCGCCTTTTGCGTTTCAAGGTCTTTTACCAAATTCTTATTCGCATCTATTCCTTTCTGCATATCTTCAATTTCCGCCGGGGTAAGATCCCCGCCCGTACCGGTGCCACCACCCGGTAATTTTGTTTTATCTGGATTGCACATTGGAGCTTCGCCCACCTTTACGCTCTCGATCGCTGTCTTACAGTCATTTCCGCGTTTTATGACCGAGCAGCAATTTTTGAGGTCCCCGTTCGCCGCAGTCAGTTCGGTGCAAGCATCTACACAATCGGGATCTTTCAAGCAGCTGTCGGCAGTCTTTGTATCTGTTTTCACGCACCTGTTTTTTATACATGACCTCCACTGAAGTTCGCATCTTTCCGGATCATTCTTCTTGGCCGGATCTATACATTTTGTGTACTCCTTACCGCATATACCATCGTTCCCATCGGCAGGTGTACCTCCGCTCGTCGGTGCGGCAGATTGCGCCAGCTGGGCTTGGGGACCAGCCGTATATGAAGAGGCGGAGGAAAACGAATTTGCCACCTCAACGACGCCGGTCGTCCCGGCAAGGATGGCTATAAAGACGAGAGGAGTTACAAGAGAAAACTTTCGCTCGGGGTTGAGCGATTCATGAAAAACCATGTGGTAATAATGCGCCCTCGGGGGCGAAGCCGCAATGCGGGAAAAGGGGAAAAGTTACGTCGTGAGCGAACGGAGAGCGCGAGCCGCTTGCGATTTCATGCGGGCTGCAGTGTTCTTTTTGATGGTGCCCTCTTTGGCCGCCTTGTCTATCGCCTTGTAGACCGTGGGGAGCATCGCAGCCGCCTCCTTCTCTTTCTTACCGAGGACGAGTTTGCTCATATCTTTGACGGCATCTTTCATCGTCTTCTTGCGGCGTGCATTGAAAACGCGGCGCTTCTCTGCGGCGCGCATTGCCTTCTTTGCTGAACTCGTATTTGCCATAACGTCGCGGATAGTACACTTTATCCGTGGAAGTATCAAGTGTTGTGATTTTTCTTATACATCACCAATGGATATAAAAGATCAGACCGCACCCCATGAAGAGAGGTGCGGCCCGTTTCGATCTTTTAGTTGATCAGTTCACTTACTCAGTTACCTAGGGCCGTTGGCTGCGCTTACTTCACCAAGCGCTTGCCGGCGTCCTTCTTCGCGGCAGCGAAGTACTCCTTCGCCGCCTTGATGTCCTCGGCGAGCTTGGCAGCTGCCGCTTTCTTCGCGAGCAGCGTAGCCGAGCGCAAGCCGAGCGCGGCACCCTTGACGTTGTCGCCGTCTTCCTTGTTGACGAGGCTGTTGTAGGCCTTTTTCGTCATGAAGAACGTCGTTTCATCGGGACAGGTGCCTTCGGTCCCCGCCTTAGACCGGTCGACCTTGGCCAGGATGTCCTTGCCGTCGGTCTCTTCGACGTCGGGAATGTACGCGGCCGGTACGGTGCACTCGGTGCTGAGCTTCATGTCCGGAGCTGCGGCGGGCCCCGCCTTGGCCCAAAGGAAATTGGCGATAGTGACCGACCGAAGATCCGGGTCGGCCGCGGAGGCCGAGGTGGTGATGCCCGCGAGGCCGAGGGTGAGAATGGCGGCCAGCGCGGCGATTTTGCTGAGTTTCATCATTGGAGCTATCTGTTTCCTGTGTGTCTGTTGGATCCAACTTGTTGGTCGCCTCCCATGAGCTCATGAGAGGGTGCTGCGCAGCATTTCTGAATGATGCGCATAACTCCTCCCACGAGAATAACTGAGTTGAGTGTGAAAGAACGTGACTCCCTTGCGGGAATCTTGCCGCACGCCTCTTGCGAGCCGTGAGCCAAGAAACCAACAATATGAAGTTATTCGCACCTGTACGAAAACGTTGAGAAATGAGGGTTTTATCCCTACCTCGGATAATTATAGCACTTATCACTCCATTGTCAATGGCCCCAAACGGGGCCTAGTAACGGCCCGAAATAAGGATTCCCTGTTTGCTACTTATCGCCTGATACCTGATACTTACTCCATGATTGGTCGCCTTGATGGTAAAGTCTCCGCCGTTCGTCCTGGATACGCCATCATTTCGGCGGGTGGCGTCGGGTACAAGGTGTTCGTCACCCGCGAGCTATTACTCACGCTCAAACAAGACCGCGAAGCCACGCTCTGGACGCATCTCGCCGTGCGCGAGAGTATTCTCGACCTGTACGGATTTTCGGGCGAAGAAGAGCTGCGCCTATTTGAGCTCCTCCTCACCGTTTCAGGCATCGGCCCGAAATCAGCACTCGCCATTCTCGATATCGCATCGGTAGAGACACTACGCAGTGCCATCTCTGCGGGCAATGCTTCGTATCTCACCAAGGTCTCGGGCATCGGCAAGAAAACGGCCGAGAAGATAGTGCTTGAATTGAAAGACAAAGTGGGTGCGGGAGTGGCGGGCAGCGCCGCATCACTTCACGGCGACGAAGAAGCGCTCGAAGCGATGCGGGCGCTCGGATATTCCCAGGGAGAAGCGCGCGATGCTCTGCGTAAAGTCCCTCAGGAAATCGAGCGTTCAAACGACCGGCTGCGCGAAGCGCTGCGCATATTGGGTTCAAATAAAAAATAGAACGAGGTATACTTTAGAAACTGTTATGAGCAAAGCGAATTACAGATTCTTAACCCAGCACCTTTCGCGAAAGGTGCTGGATGCTCGATTTTGTAGCTGCTCGCTACGCTCGCAGACAAAATCGGCATGATAAAACGCGTCCTCATCGTCTCCCTCGTCCTCTTCGTCATCGCCCTTGTCATCTTTTGGCTGCTGACCGGCGGTTGGAGCGCGGCGGCACGCACGGCGCGTTCACTCGCAAACCCGCTCGAACTTATTTTCGGGACGAGCACATCAGGCTCGTTCATCAAGCTCCCGTGGCAACCGAGCGAGCTCACCCGCGGCCCCGACATCGGAGACTACGCGTCGGAGGCAGCGGCACGCAATGATGCGTCCGGCGACGAGGACCAGCGTTCGGCCTCGCAAGAATCCCCGACACGCAACTTCGGTAATCCCTCACCGTATGCGGGAAGGATAGCTATCCGGGAAAGCAGTGCGACGGAAAGCAACCCTTCAATTGAATTCGTCGAACTCACCGCATCGGGGAGCAACACGGGACCCGTCCTTCTCGCGAACTGGTCTCTGCAAAGCGTGGTCTCCGGCGTACGCGTGCCGCTCCCCCAGGCAGCTTCCACCTTTGTGATGGGCGTTGTGAACGTCGTGCGACCGATATCTCTCGATCCGGGTGCCTCCGTCTATGTCACCACGGCCGCTTCCCCCGTCGGCACGTCATTCCGCGAGAATATCTGCATTGGATATTTGACCGAACTCCAGACGTTCACTCCCGAACTCTCCGGAGAATGCCCGGCACCCGCGGAAATGCTGCCGATGAACGCCGACACTATCCGCACCTATGGCGCTTCGTGTTTCGACTACCTCAATAGTCTGTCTTCCTGCCACTTCACCTCCAATCCGCCGTCCAATCTGTCGCCCTCGTGCCGGTCATTCGTCGTTAACTCGATTTCTTACAACGGGTGCGTCAACGCACACAAATTCGGCTCTTCGTTCGCTCTTCCTACCTACCGCGCATACCTCGCACTGCGCTCCGAGCTCTGGGCAAATTCGCACGACGTCATCCGCCTCCTGGATGGGGAAGGGAGAACCGTGGACGTCTTAACGTACTGAAAACAAAATAATTCCGGCGGCGACGGAGACGTTCAGCGACTCTTTTCTGCCGTGCATGGGAATCTCTACGATTGCATCGCATATTTTGAGAATACTCTTCGGGACTCCGCTCAATTCGTTTCCAAAGACGAATACAGTTTTCCCTTTTTTCTTTCCTCCGGAGGAGGATCCGCCTTCGGCGGAGAACTTCCGGTAATCGATAGACCGCGGGCTCTGCTCGACACCTACAATATTCCATCTTTCTTTTTTCCCTCCGGAGGAGGGTCCGCCTCCGGCGGACAATTTCTTTATTAATGCCATCGGAGATTTGTGGTACTCCCACGGGACTGACTTCTCCGCGCCAAGCGCCGTCTTCGCGATGTCTTTCCGCGTGCGCCCGAATCTATCGAGGGGAGTCGGTGTATATCCGCTCAAATATACGCGGGAGACCCCGGCGGCATCGGCCGTGCGGAATATAGAGCCCACATTGTGCGTGCTGCGGACGTTGTGTAGTAGTACCGCCATGTCTCTCATGGCCGCAGGATACACCAGGGTGGTATACTTTTGCCATGCTTTCGTTATTTCCCCAGATACTATTCCTCACGCCGTTTTCACCGTTCGTTATACGCCTTGCGCTCGCATGTGTACTCGCCGCAATGGCCTGGAAGCACTTCTCAGCGCCTGAAAACAGCATTCGCGCTTTCGGTGTTCTCGAAATTGCCCTCTCAGCCGCACTCGCCCTCGGCACATGGACGCAGGGGGTCGCTTTGCTGGGAGCGGTGCGGATACTCCTCGACATCTTCATGCCCCGCCTGCGGGTATTGCCGCAGAGCACTACGCTCCTTTCGCTTGTGATGTTTCTCTCACTCGTCGTCACGGGCGCCGGAGTCTTCGCTTTCGATTTACCGCTGTAAACTCGCGAAGCAAAAGGCAGAATGGTATAGTCGCATTTCAGATATGGGGACAATCCGATGGATTGGAACCACTGTCTATTGTAGGATTAAGGTACCCCCTCGTAGCTCAATGGTAGAGCAAGAAGCTTTTAACTTCGAGACGGAGGTCCGATTCCTCCCGGGGGGACATGGGCGCGTTCAAACAACAATGTATTGAGCTGCGAAAGCAAGACTACACGCTTCCTGAGATTGTTCGGATTACCGGAAGACCGAAGTCCTCTGTCCACTTTCACACACAAAATATCCCCTTGAGTGC
>Ga0155400_138_pt1 | contig 11895 bp, 8 predicted proteins | sample RifCSPhighO2_02_FD_106368 | JGI IMG/M metagenome (GOLD analysis project Ga0155400, IMG submission 106368) | Candidatus Kaiserbacteria bacterium RIFCSPHIGHO2_02_FULL_55_20
CTTAAGAGCCCAGGCAACTTCCTTGTCCCACTCCGCACGAAGTGCGGCGGGATTTTTGGTCGGCTTGAATGGCATGCCCTGCTCGGTGACTACCTGATGCAGAAAAATCTTCACGCCCGTCGATAGGTCGAGCCCCATACTAGCGAGCGCCTTGCTCGCCGCTCGCTTCGTCTTCTCTTCAATTCTCACATTAATAGTGCTCATGTGGCTAGTATATACAATGTGTATACGTTGTCAATACACCTTCTCTCACAACTCCCCGCCCCACAGTAATCCCCAACAAAAAAGTCCCGTATTCCATTCCCGAATTTTACCAAACTCCCCCGCCAGCCGAATTCCCGGTGTGAAAACAACAAACGGCCGCGTTGCGACCGTTTGGCTATCCTAGAGACGAGACTTATCCGACCTTCCATGGCGCCGGGAACTCATTGTATTTCCCTGGAAGAATGTGCTGTTTCAGACGGGTAATTGCATCTTCCGACGCTTCCACCCGAATGCTAATCCGGCGATCTTTGACTTCCAGATCGAACGCCTCCCTTACGCGACCCTTCACGCCCGGTAAGAATTCGATTGTTTGTCCTTCTGTCGGTATCCCCTGTTCTGGGAACACGCCCTCAACAAATCCGGCGACGCCCAGTTTTCCCTCATTGTCGCAAACTTCGAGTATAACCGGCCTCATGACGATTCCTCCATCGGTGGTTAGCTGCTTTCCGCTCGTTTCATAATTCCATATGATGTGCCAGATGTCAAATTCTCCGGCATTCTCCCGCCCCTCCTTCACACGGGACAAACGCTGCCCGCAACATACTCATATACCCAAGTATACGAGTATGTCTGTATCACCTACCGCTGTGGTTTGTCAAAAACCGCCTCGATGTTATAGCCGTCGGGGTCGATTACGAAAGCCGCATAACAATTCGGATGATACTCGGGACGTTCCCCCGGAGCTCCGTTATCCCTGCCGCCCGCCGCAAGTGCCGCTTCGTAAAATTTGTCGACGGCACCTTTGTCGGGCGCGTCGAACGCGAGGCAAGAAAACGAGTGCCCCTCTTTTGCCATTCCGCCTTCTTTAATCCAAAATTTCCGCATGCCGTCTCTGTCTTCGATTCCGAATCCTCCGGCGTCTTTTGTATCCCAAAACATCTGATATCTGAGCGGTGCCAGTGCCGCCGCATAAAAAGCTTTGCTTCGTGGAAGATTCGAAACGCGCAACGTGATGTGATTTAGCATACAAGCAAGATACCGCCCGCATTAATCCCCAACAAAAACGCCACGTATTCCATTCATTTTGTAAGTGCCAATACAACTGACTCGATTATTAAAATGATAGCGACAGAAAGAAGTACGAGCCCCCACTCACGAAAAAATATTAGTGTCTTTCCCTGATTCAGCGGTTCAGTCTTTTGACGGTAATAGAGACGACTCTGAATTTTTACCAAATTCGCGAGCGCCTCTACACGCTTACCAGTATCTAAATTCTCATTGCTTATGTCCGTGGCATTACTCTCCATTTCAAGAAAGTCGAGAGTCTGCGAACCTGTCTCGCGCTTGAATATTGAATTAAGGTGCCAAAGACCGACATTTAAAAAGAGAACATTTACCATTAGTAACCCGAAAGCTGCAACGAGTAATGTTTTTTCTATCTCTAGTCCCGATAGCAACAGCGTCAAAGAGAACGGGGCCGCAGTAACAGAAATTAGTGATATATTCGCGACTTCTTTTAAGAAAGAGTCGTTAACTTGCGCGACTCTGCGGTCCAAATTTTGTTGAAAACTATTCCAGTCCATACTTTTAACGAGCTCCTTACTTTCTCGGAGCTGTCTTAGAAGCACTGTCTCAAGGTCTTTTATTGGTTCGTCATCGGCCATAACAGTGGAACCATATTACATCTACAGCCCAAAAAAGCCCGCTTTGCGGCTGGGGTCTTTGGGTTGCTAGGTTATGCGGTCCCATTAGATAGCAGCGCATTTAACGGGATGAATTTTTAAGCCGTTTTCGGGCCGCATCGTGTAATTTCGAAAAGTCTCTTTTCATCAATAGTTTAAGCCAAATCCACAGAAATTCATTGACAACCCATGGGCCATATGTAGAATCATGAGTGAAAAGGGTGTCCCAGGTGTGGGCGCCCCCTTTTCTTTTTATGACCGTTTCTTAGCCTTTTTCTCGTACTTCCTTGTCACTTCTATTAGCCGCTCCGGCTCGATGACCTTGAGCAAGTCTTGGTTCTTCTTGGTGAAATTATCCTTTATTGCACCACCGATAATGTCGGACATTTGCATCGCGTTTACGTACTTAGAATCAACGTGTGTGATGTGACGAATTTGATTCCCCTCTGCCTCGCCGATGTGTTTCTTTACTTTGTTTGTGAGATAGCTATTGAATGAATCGAACTTACCGTCCAAGAGACGCCTATCCGTTCGGTCTATGACTATATCGACATCCTTCATATTGCACTCAACCATGGCGAAAGCTACGGCACGCGCTACGTGATATTCGTCAAAGACATTGTGTAGCGCGGGTATACCATCAACCTTGAACTTTCCTTTATAGACACTTTTATCAATGAGCCTGTAATATGTTTTGATGTCCAATGTGTTCACGATTTTTAATAGCTCCCCGTATAAACGCAGAGAAATCTCGTTGCTTTTTATTTCCTTTTTATATCCAGCTGCATTCTTTGCCTCCATCATTTGGTGTTCGAGCAAAAATAACTTCTTTTCGTCCAAACAAATTGCGGTAATGATATAGAAGGCGCTGGCGCCGGTGGTTATCCTTGCCCCCGTTGCGTCAGTAGTAAAAGGCTGCCCGGGGTCTCCCGCTTCGTCAACGAAGATAAAATCGCTTGCCATTAGGGAAGATTTTATCACACGTAAAGAAAACCCCGCCTCATTCAGTAGAATGACCTACTGGGTTGGGCGGGGTTTTCTGCAATTTCTTGGAGAAGAAACTAGGCTTAGGCCGTGATTTTGGTCACGACGCCCGCACCGACTGTCTTGCCTCCTTCGCGGATGGCAAAGCGGAGCTGCTCTTCCATGGCGATAGGAGCGACGAGCTTCACCTTGAAGGTGACGGTGTCGCCCGGCATAACCATTTCCACTCCCTCCTTCAAGGTCACCTCGCCGGTGACGTCGGTGGTACGGAAGTAGAATTGCGGCTTGTAGCCGGTGAAGAACGGCGTGTGACGACCGCCCTCTTCCTTGGTCAAGATGTAGACCTCGGACTCAAATTCGGTGTGCGGCTTGACCGACCCCGGCTTCGCGAGAATCTGTCCGCGGTGCACATCGTCTTTCTTCGTTCCGCGCAAGAGCACCCCGGCGTTGTCGCCGGCCTGACCCTGCTGGAGTGATTTGTTGAACATTTCGACGCCTGTAACGGTCGTCTTCTGGGTGTCGTGGAGACCGATAATCTCGACTTCCTCACCTACTTTGACGACACCGCGGTCGATGCGGCCGGTGACGACCGTGCCGCGACCTTCGATAGAGAAGACGTCTTCGATAGCCATCATGAACGGCTTGTCGAGTTCACGGACAGGCTGCGGAATGTACTCGTCGAGCGCTTTCACGAGTTCCATGACCTTGTCGGACCACTCGTTGCCCGGTGCCGGATTTTCGAGGGCCTTGAGACCTGAACCGCGGATGATAGGCGTCGCCTTGCCGTCGAAGCCCTGCTTCTCGAGCAATTCGCGGACTTCCTCTTCGACGAGGTCGATGAGGTCTTTGTCGTCCACTTGGTCTACCTTGTTGAGGAAGACGATCATCTTCGGCACTCCCACCTGCTTGGCAAGGAGAACGTGCTCACGTGTCTGAGGCATCACGCCGTCGGACGCTGCGATGACGAGAATTGCGCCGTCCATTTGGGCGGCTCCCGTAATCATGTTCTTGATGTAGTCGGCGTGTCCAGGCGCGTCGACGTGCGCGTAGTGACGAGACGGTGTCTCGTACTCTGAGTGCGAGAGCGAAATGGTAATACCGCGCGCCTTTTCTTCCGGCGCCTTGTCGATGTCATCGACACCTTTGACGGACGCCGAGTATCCGTTACCCGCCTTCGAGAGGACGTTCAAGATTGCCGCGGTCAAGGTCGTCTTGCCGTGGTCGACGTGTCCGATTGTGCCGACATTTACGTGCGGCTTGCTTCGATTAAATTCTTCTGCCATATGATTTTGCGAAATCATGTCGCGCTTACGTCCTTTAGAGCGCGACCTGCTTTCAATTATCATTAGCTATTAAATAATGACTAACGCCAACGCTTTAGGTGGAGCAAGAACTCCGGTGCCCAGCTGTGATTTTCTGCCGTTTTGCTCCGCTTTTCGCGGTTCGCTAGGCCGCACGGAATCAAAACGAGGCAAAATAATACGCACTGGGCGTGCGTCGGACTATAATATCAGAGCGCACTTCTGCGTCAACCCCATTCACTAAACGACGCGGCCGTTCAGCTGAGCGGCCGCTGACTTTCTAATGCCCGACTATTTATTGCTCCTGGAAGGTCGGGATAAGGTTGACGGTGGCCTGCCGTACGAGTTTTGTGCCGAGTGCGGTCGTACACGTGAGCGTGTAGGTCGTCGGCTGTATGATGGGTGACGAGAGTTCGTCGCCGGTCTTCCCTGGAGGTGTGCTCGTCACTTCCTGCTGTATCTGATTACCTTCCGCATCGGTGACCGTCTCCGTCGTGGTAACGGGCTTCGGCCAGGCGTCTCCGTTCTGACCCGTGACGACACACGTCTTCACGTGGTCGGATGTCCAGATGACGCGCGTCTTCTCGCCTGAGTGCAGGAGCGCAGGTGCAATATGGAGTGTGCTCGTTGCGAAGCGCGCGTCTATCATGTCGAGGTACAGCTGGTAGGAACCGGTCACGGTCTCCGTCTTGGAGTCGTCGACTTCTCCCGTAGTCTCCGAGATGGTGTCCGACGTTATTGTTCCAGCATTCGGGTCGTACCCTCCCGTTCCTCCTGTTCCTCCACCGCCGGATGTGCCGAGTCCCGGAGTTGTTGAGGTCGCGGTCGGGACTACACACGATACGCCGGTGCCTGTTCCCGATACGACGCGGGTGCGCGACTCCTGTATCTGACACGCGGAGAACTGCGACGTTATTTCACCCGAGCCGCTGCGGAATGCTTCGTCGCTCAAATCGCAGTGACTGTGGGCATTTGCTCTCACCGAGATTGTTGACGATATCGTGTTGCGTAGCCCTGTGTACGTGCGCGCCTCGCTGTAGGTTGAGGTGCATGCATTGCGGTCTACGCTCACCGATGACGCCGACCACGGACCCCATGAGCCGCTCGTGCACGAACCCGAATCCTGGAAATTGCGCGTGCAGATTATATCGGAATTGCTGCGCGCAAGCTCGATTCCCGAGACAAGTGCGATGGCTATCACGACAACGCCGATAATGATGAACCACATTCTGTTCGCGTTCGCAGGTTGGGGCGTCGGCACCTGTGTTTGCATCTGTCCACCGTTAGCATTCGGCATAGTTTTTATATAATTATTTAACCGTATAAAAAGGAGTCTGTATCGTTCCCGACATATCGAGGACTCTGACACCTATATTGTCCCAGACGCCCGCATGCCGGTCAAAGACCCAGAAGGGTGGAAATGTGTATAGCTTTTGCTCAACGAGGAAGTCGCGTGTAATAGGAAATCCCGGATCTCCGCGCGAAACTGTGCTCAGTAATTGCATTTGCTCATCCGTTAGATTGCCTGCAGGATTGCCGTCCACATTTGTGCGCAGCTCGTGCATCGCCGCAATCCTGTAGGTGAGCAGCATCGGGCGCGACCTTGCGACGTCGAGCCCGGTACCGTCCGGTGCGAAGAATTGGATGTATGGCATACCGTACGACTGCATCAGGTCTCCCGCATATCCCATGACCTCGTCGAACGTATCGAGCGTCGTGAGACTTTGCGGCACCGTATCGCGCGTAAACTCATATATGTAAACGTCAACAGGCCCTTTGTACGGTTTCCCGTTTGCGTCAACAATCGCGTCCGCCGGAATCTCGTAGATGCTCGATGCCGCGCGGAGCGTAAAGCTGCCGTCCTCATGTGCGGTAGCGGCCGCGTCCGTCACCGTGTGCTTTTCGGTATCGATGGTTATCACCGTGATGGGAGTACCGAGCACGATGCGCTCCGCGACATACGCACTCCTCCCGGCTCCCAGAACGATGACGCTCGTGACGCCGTCGGAAAAATTTCGCTTCACCGCCGAGAGACGCAATTTTTCCATCGGATTCACCGAGATGTCGACCGTATACGCGCCCTTCTCGTCGGTCGTCGCCCCCGCATTGGTGGCCTGACTCAAGACCGATACGCGTGCTCCCTGTATCGGATTTCCCTTCATGTCGACGACCGTCCCCACTATTTGTACCGGTATCGTGCCTGCACACCTCGTCTTGTACTGTTTGCAGCTCACGGCATTCAATTCATCGCGCTTCGCGTAGTTGCCCTCGAGCTCGTATATATAAGAAAGCCGCCAAAGCTGGTCCGCTGTCGCGGTTCCTTTTCCGTGCGCCGACTCGAGAACTGATTTCGTGTCCTCGAATTTCCCCGCGCCGTTGTTCGCGTACAACTGATTGTGGAACTGCAGCTCCGGCGGCAGCTTGTCATTGGGCACGTTGCGCATCGTCTCGCGCGCCATCACCCTCGCGCTTGAAACCGCCCGCGCGAGCTCGGCGATTTGCTCGTCGGTCAGTCCTTCCCGCAATGCCCAAGCATCCGTATCGAAATATGCTATATCCTCATTTCCGTACGCGTCTTTGGAAACATACCAAAAGCCCTGATTTGCCTGGGTAGTATCCATCCCGATACCTTGGAGGGCTTGGTCTAGCTTTGCGCGATTCACTTCAATCTCCTGCACCCGCGCTTTGTCGTGCGCGATGGCTTGCGAGAAAGCAACATACCGCGAATAGAGGTCGTAACCGCCGTAGCCAAGGCCGACCGCACCGATAAGAATAACTACGAACCAAGCGAGGGCGCGTGTGTGGAACATCACAACCGCATTTTATCACCGAAAATTGCGCGGAGCTCCACTTTAATACCCGAATAATACCCGCAACGCGGACTGAAGCGCGCTGAGTGCGCTTGCAAGATTGAGAGATGCGGCGTTCGCGCTTCCCGAGCCACTGCAGACGAACGCCGCGTGCGCCGAGCCGCTCCAGTTCGAGCTATTAACCCCATGTACCCACCATGCGTACGGTATGCCGGCGGTGACGGGCACGGTGACGGAAGTCGCCGTGTTCGAGTCGATATCGCATTCCGTCTGATCTGAAGGATTCTGATGCGCCCATCCCGCCGGACAAGTAGTGAAGGGTTTGATGCGGACGGGATACAGAGTGGCGCCGCTTGATGCGCCCCACGAGAGCGTCACCTGCGTACCCGCCACGTTGCACGATGCCGAGAGATTCGCGGGCGGGGGTGGCACCGTCGTCCCGAAGAGTGCCTGTCCGGTCAAGTCGTATGACGGCGGTGTCTGCGACCAGCTCGACAGCGGAACAAGTCCGTATCTGCAGCCGCCGTCCTGTACGTCGAACGGCAAGAGACGCCAGAAGTACGGTGAAATACCGCTCGTTGCCAGATTCTTAAAAAGAATTGCGCGCTGCGCGTCGGCCATCGCGCCGTTACTGCAACTCCCCTCGAGCACAGGGATGCCGAATTCCGTCAGCATCGCGCCGACACTGCTTCCCGAGCGGATATTGTTGTAAATGTTAACTATCGTTGATGCCGTAGCAGCGCCGTCACTCAAGTTGCAACGGGTCGGATCGCAGTAGATGTGGATGTTGGCGCGGCCGCCGCCTCCCGCCGCATAGTAATCCTTGAGCCAGATGCGCGACTGATCGTAGTCACCCGCCGGTGTTTCGCTCAACGCGCCGAAGTAATACCCGACGACACTTGGAGCGATGACTTCATTCCCGACATCCCTCTGCGCGAACGCGGTCTTTATCGCATTGTATAGGCGCGCGCCATACGCAGGTGTGCCGTATCCGGGAGAGCATGCGCCGCCCGACATTTTTCCGAGCGAGTCGAACTCATTGAACGGTTCGACGATAACTCTGCTTGCAAGCCATCCTTGGTCTATGTCCGAACGTGTCTTGAGGTACGCAAAGAAATTTGCGGTTATGGTCCCCATGGCGGTCGCAGTCGTACTCCAATTTGCGTCCGTATTGAAGTAACAATTCGGTCCCGTCAGATATTGCGGCGGGAACGGGCCGCCGAGCGCGATGATAAGGGTGAAATTCCGGGCCTGGTATTCCTTGATGACATCGCCTGCCGGGGCATACATGGATGAATCGGCGAGCGCGTCGGTCGCAACTATCTCGCGCGAGGAACGAACTCCACTCTGCGCCAGAGAGTCGAGATAGCTCCTCGTTGTAGAAAGCGGGATGGCATGCGAATTGGGCGGTAATACGCCGCTAAAACCGTACTGCATAATATTCCCGATAACGAAGAGGTCATTCATGCCGAATGAGCCTCCCGCACCCTGTGAGCTCCGGCTTGACTCCGTGCACGTGGCATTTGCGTAAGTGCCGGAGAGAGAGCCGTTCGTGCAAGTGCGAGTCTCCGAGGAACACTGCTGTCCCGAGGCGACAGTAGCCGACTGATACGCGATGACCGAACCGCCGCTTGCGACGGCCGCACCCCAAGGTGCGGTGCAGGACTGCGCAGCAGATGTCGTACACGTATTCGCCGTATTGCTCCATGCGCTCCAGGTCGGCGAGGTCGCACCCGCGGCGCAGCTTGATGTGCGCGTCTGCGTGATGGAGCCGGTCTGTCCCGCGGGGCATGTCGCCGTTCTCGTCTCAGGAGAAAGCGGGGTGCACGTGACGGTGGTGGGAGCAGCGGACGTGCCTGCGACAACGTTCTGCGCACCAGTCGTCCCCATTTCGTTGTACCCTGTCTGTTTGTAGTGGTAGGTATCTGCCATCAGGCCGCGGTTCGCAAAACCATAGGCACCACCAAAGACAAGCCATGTCAGAGGATCGCCGGTATCAACCTGTGCTTGTGCGTTGCGCACCGCGGCATATCCGGCATCCGATTCTGTCGGGCTCGTACCCGTTTGGAAAATGTAAAACGGCATCGCGGAGCCGTAGCGTGCGCGGTATCTCGCGATCATTGAAGTAAGGCCCGCCTGATAATCATTAGCCGTGACCGTACCGCCGTTAATTTTGATCGCATCGTTCTCTCCCTGACTCCACAGGACGCCTTTGAATGTCGGAGTATATCCAGCTCCCCCGAGCGCGGTCATCGCGGCGTCTAGCTTGTTGGTCGAGGATGTAAACAATGAACCGGTTTGGCTCCAATTGCCCGTACCCGTATCCGATGTCGCGAGTTGGCCGGAACCGCCGACCGCCGTCGGGACGAACGCGATGCGCCGTCCTGCCGCGGCGTAGTATGCGGAACCGAACGCAGGCCAGGCGCTCCCGAATTGTGCATTCCCGACCGGATCGTTGGCATTGGAAATCGCACCGTTGTAATACTGCAACGCTTTGCCGGTGGGCACGGCCGGGGAACCTGCGGACGACCCCGGATAACCGACGGCATTGCTCTGTCCGGCGACAAGAAAGACATCTATCGCATTTGATTGTATCTGAGTACACGTATTCGCCGTATTGCTCCATGCGCTCCAGGTCGGCGAGGTCGCACCCGCGGTGCAACTCGACGTGCGCGTTTGTGTGATGGAGCCGGTTTGGCCTGTGGGACATGAGGCAATTTGTGTTTGTGCTGCGAGCGGCGTGCAGGTCGCCGCGGCGGATGTGCAGGTTGAGTACGTGTATGTTCCCGAGAGCTGTCCGTTGGTACATGTCCTCGTTTGCGATACACATGAGCTTCCTGCTGCGACACTCGACGTTTGGTACGCGGTGACATAGCCGCCGTGGGTGACCGTTGTTCCCCAAGGCGTGGGGCAGGATGCCGTTGGAGCGGTGCAGGAACTTGCGGAGTTGGTCCACCCGCTCCAGGTCGGCGTGCTCGCTCCCGCGGCGCAGCTTGATGTGCGCGTCTGCGTGATGGAGCCGGTTTGGCCTGTGGGACAGGACGCAACCTGCGTTTGTGCTGCGAGCGGCGTGCAGAACTGCGATTGTATTTGCTGTGTTTGAATCGCCTGCACCGGTGTGCTGCACTGCCAGCCCGTCTGGCACGAGCCGCTCATGAGCGGTTTCCATTCTCCGCTTTGGGGACAGGTCTCCGCCGGTTTGGGCATGGCGAAGTAGGAGCATTGGGAGTTGCCCGCATTCGCGTTCATCGTACTGCCAACAGTTCCGCCCGCATTACTTGAGCCGCTCGCGACGGAAGCAACCGCCGCTCTCGTCCGCGGCCCCACGGCGCCGTATCCGGTCGTGTTCGGAGCGCCGTACGAGATGATGCCTTTTGCCGCCTGGAACTTCTTGACGGCGACTTCGGTGCGCGGACCGAAGTACGCGGTGGCGGAATCAGCGGAAAGTAACTTTTGCGCGATGAGGAATTGCTGCAGTGCCAAGACGTCATCTCCCCGCATTCCGAAAGAGAGCGTGCGGGCTTGCCCTGCTGTGCCCGCCGTAGCATTTTGCGAAGACAGGGAGATATTCGAAGGAGTTGAGCCCGTCGAAGTGAAATAGGTCTGTGGAGAAGCAAGCGCTGCGCTCATCGCCGCCCGCGTGCGCGGTCCCACCGTACCGTATCCGGCGACACCCGGTGCGACGACGGAGTTTGCGACTTGGAACTTCTTGACCGCAGCTTCGGTCGCCGGTCCGAAAAGACCGATAGCAGCTGCGGGTGCGAGCAGTCCTTTGGTGACGAGGGTTTTTTGCAGTGCGAGAACGTCGGCTCCGCTCATGCCGCGCACGAGTGTGCGGACTCCGTTTACCGTTGTAGTTATTTGTTTTGCGGGAGCGGTTGTCTTTGGTGCGGGGGCGGCTGTCTTGGGGACGGGTTTTGCCGGTGTGACGGTCGTTGTTGGAGTAATAGGTTTTGCGGGAGCAGGAACCGTCTTTTGACTCTTTGCCGCGGCTGCGTTGATGGAATCAATGTACGCTTGGAACTCCGCGTCCGTCATGGCGAGCGCGGGAAGTGCGAACGCGAGAGTGAGTAACCCGAGCGCGAGAGTTTGCCTCATCAGGATAATTGTATCTTACATTCTTGACGCGATGACGGCGTCTGCTGCCCGGCCGGGTTCTCGCATCGCGACTGTACCGTTACTTCAGGGAATTGAGGAGTGCTTCAAGTGCCGCAAGCGCGCCCGCAATCTGCGAGAGTGCCGTAATGTTCGACTGGGCTGAATTGCCCAGGAATCCGTTCGGAAATCGATATAGCCCAATGTTAATGCCCAGCGCAGCCACCTGTGCTTCGAGATCATGGAGGGCGGCGACGTCAGCGGTGGTGTCAAATCCAATATCGGCTAACTCTCGTCTGTCTTTATCAGTAAGACCACTTATTGATCGGACCGCATAGCCCCCGGAATCAACCACGAACAAATTGTAACTATTTCTCCAAGTCATCGTAGTGGAATCGTAAACCGGGATATTGACGAATTTGAAGTAACCGGAAGCTGCAATCAACGAGCCACGTTTCTGCCCATCACTGGATAGGACGTCCTCTGGTTTGATAGCTTGTGGCGATCTGTAATCTTGCAAAGTGCTGGCATACATCGCCCGCGTAGCGGCGCGTGCCGCCTGGAGCACATTGGCAGACGCCATGATGGCCCCCCAATTACGAGTGTCTTTGCTGGAGCCAATCACGCCATAGATCATGTCTGAAGCTATCGAGAAATCTTCAGTGTTGCCTGTGGTCATGCCGGCCGCCGTCATAAAGGTGGCAATGTTCGGTCTTACCGAGCCCGCGCTACTAGACCCCGTCGCGGAGCATTGCACTTGCTGGAGGATACCGTCGGCGGGTAGCGAGGAGTTGCGATCATCAAGGAGCGCCCAATCAG
>Ga0155400_119_pt1 | contig 11076 bp, 8 predicted proteins | sample RifCSPhighO2_02_FD_106368 | JGI IMG/M metagenome (GOLD analysis project Ga0155400, IMG submission 106368) | Candidatus Kaiserbacteria bacterium RIFCSPHIGHO2_02_FULL_55_20
CCCCCACGCGCAACGCCTTGACCGCCCAGAAACAATTCATCGGCAACATCGCGCACGAATTGCGCACGCCGCTTTCGGTGCTGAAGACCAACACCGAAGTGGCGCTTTTGGAGAACAACATGGAGCCCGACATGAAAGCGACGCTCGAGAGCAACGTGGAGGAGCTCGACCGCATTTCCGAGATAATCAACAACCTCCTCTCGCTCTCGGCGCTCGTGCGGCCGGAGCGGGTGGAGTTCGCCGCCGTGGATCTCTCAACCGTCGTCTCGGATGTCGTCGAGAAATTCAGCGCGCTTGCGAAACGCGGCGAACATCAGGTAACGGTACGCAAAGGGCCGGGGACGGCGGTATGGGGCAACGCGACGGCACTCACGCAGATAGTGAGCAATCTCCTCAAAAATGCCATTACTTACACGCCGCGCGGGGGTGCCGTGCGTATCAGCGTTGAACCGTCGCCGAATAATCACGTCGAACTTATCGTGCAGGATTCGGGTGTCGGTATCGCCCGCAAAGATCTCTACCGCATATTCGAGCCCTTTTACCGCGGCGACCCTTCCCGCACCCGCGGACGGGGCGGCTCGGGGCTCGGCCTCGCCATCGTCTCCGAGCTCATCAAGCTTCACCGCGGCAAGGTCACTATCCGCAGCTCGGTCGGGCGCGGTACGACCGTCGCCGTACTTTTCCCCGGCGTCGCAGGCCGCGGCAAAGTGGGCGAAGAAGCGCGAGCAGCCAACGTCCCCAACGAAATATCAGTGGATTTCTCAAGCCGCTAAAACATTGAGCCCGACCATCTCTTATTCGCTTATTCGCGCGCTGTGCCCGCCCGTAGCTTTAGCGAAGGAGGGAATTAGAGAATAAGAAACGGCGTCGTGATTAGCGGCCGGTGAGGAGACTTTGGAGAATGGTGAGGACGTTTGCGATAAATTGATTGCGCACGCTCACACGGTCGTCTGAAGTGGCGGGCGCGGGTTCTGTCGTTGGAGGCACATATTCTGCTGGCGGCGGAGTAGTGGCGTCGGGTGGCGGCATCATGCCTTCTGTTGGGTACTGCGGGTACTGGAAATTTTCAGGCGGAGGCATAGTGCCGGGAGGCGGCATGGAGCCGTCGGGTGGGTGGTTGTAGGCCTCGGGCGGAGGAAATGCGCCTTCGGGCCGGAAATCGGGCGGAAGTCTGCTCCTGTCGAAATCGCCCGAACGCATTTGTGCTTCTATCTCCGCGCGCATCTTCTCCTCCATCGCCCTGCGCTGCGAATCGAATTCTTCTCCGTATCGCGCGCGCATCTGCGCTTTGATATTGTCGTGGTCCTCGCCCTCGCGCGGACCAAACTGCATGCCTTCGGGCGGACGGCCCCGCTCACCTTCGCGCGGTGGCTCGCCGTTCTGCGGCCGCTCCCACTGTCCCCGCTCGTCGAGGAATCCTTCTCCCCTCTCTCGTATCACGCATTCGCGAATTTCTTTGTCGCGCGCTCCCGGATCCAATTCGCCTTTTCGCATCTTGTCTTCGAAATCCTCACCAAACACTTTGCGCATACACTCCGTCGCCGCCGAGCCGGGGCCAAATGGCCCGCCCCGCGACCCGTCGCCCATCACTTCTCTGAAGCACGCGGGCAGTATTTCGCCGAGCTTCTGGTCCATAAATCCGCTGCCGTCCCGAATCGCCTTGAGCCGCTCGCCCCCGATTTGCGCTTCGATGCACTCGAGTACTTTTGGCGGCGCCTTTTCGAGCGCCTGCTTCGCCTTCTCACGGCCTTCCTCCATCCGCTGTTTGTCTTCTTCAGACATCAGGTCGTGCTCCAGCGCAAAAGCGATGCACGCCTCGCGGTGCGATTCGTCTTGGCAGTAGGATTCACACGCCCTGCCTTGGCACCCGCCCGGGCCCTTGCCCCCCGTTTTCTTGAACATCGCGGCCTCCTTTTCCGACATGAAACCGGCTTTGGTGGCAAAGGCGACGCACTCTTCCGCGTTCGCGCCGTCTTCACAGTATGTGCGGCACTCCTTCTCTCCGCGGCATCCGCCCGGCATCGTGCCGCCCTTGTCGAGGTACGCGGCCACCTTCTCCGCTTCTTGCAATTCCTTCTCGCTCATCATGCCGGACTTCTTGGCAAAATCGAGGCACTGGCGCATGTTGCCGGGCTTCTCGCAGAACGACTCGCACGAATCCTTAGAGGTGCAGCCGCCCGGGCCCTTGCCGCCGAGCCGCTCGAATTCGCGCGCCTGCCGCGCCTCTTCGGCGCTCATGAGCCCATGGCTCTCGGCAAACGCAACGCACGTTTTGATGTTCGCAAGGTCGTCGCAGTATGTGCGGCACTCGCTCTTACTCGCGCAATTGCCAAGCTCGGGCACGGGGAACGTGATAGTGGATTCCTGCGCGCTCGCGAGCGCCGCCGAGAGGATGAAAAGCGCTCCGAGCACCATCGCGCCGAGGGTGCGTACTGCAGTGAGCTTTGCTTCGTGCGTCATATTACTCAAACGGATTTTTGTAATCAGAGAACGGATTCGTCTCGGGCAGCTTGTCTGCAGGGGTCTCCACGGCTCCCCCGACCTCGGCCGAGACGTCAATCGTTGTGTCGGTGGTGGTAGCGGCGGATACGGGTGCTGTCTCCGGTACAGCGTTGTCCTGCTGTTGCGGCGTATAGAAGAAGTACACAGCACCGACAATGAGAAGCACGAGCGCCCCGCCAATCGCAAGCGGCAGATTCTGGCCTCGTGCGAAATCCATGCAAATAATTCTACCATCGGCCACCGGCCCCCTTGTGCGTTATCCACTGCCCTGCCCAGCGTCCCCAACGAAATATCGGTGGACTTCTCCAGCCCCTAAATTAGCCTTCTCGGCCATCCTCTATTCGCTTATTCGCGCGAATTAGAGAATAGAAAAGATTGTGCGTACTTCTCGCGGCAGATCCTTGGAAATTTTGTAGAACATTTGCAGGCTCCTTTGCTCGCTTTCGACTACGCCGGCATTCGCAAGAATAATCAAGTGCTTCGAGGTCGCCTTGAACGACAGGCTAATGTGCTCCGCGACATCTCCTACCGTGGCCTCCTTCCTTTTGCGAAGGTACACGACGATTGCGATGCGGCGTCTGTTGCCGAAAACTTTGAAGATACGTTCAAGCTCTCTCGTTGTCATGCCCTGATGATACCGCTATTCGCCTATTCGCGCGAATTAGAGAATAGAAGCTATTGCGTACCGCTGATGAGAGAGAGTTGCACGTCACACGGGCATTCCGACGGCGCGTCGGGATTCTTAACTTTGAAATCCGAGTGGAAGAAGACGACGATGAATTCGTCGCCTTTAGTGTAGTAGGTAATATTCGCACCCGGCCCGCTTGCCGCGCGCATATCGTCGCGCACCCAGCCCGCCGCGGCCAATTTGTCTTCGTAATATTTCTCGAACGGCATGGACTTCTCGGCGATGTTGGTGATGTCGGTGAACGGTTTCGACGCAACTTCAAACCCCGGCCCGTCAATGGTCGTCTTGGGTTGCACATCGCCCCACATCGCGCCTGAGTAAAGCGGATAGAGGTCGGGGTGGAGCGTAAGCGCAGCGCCGCCCTTCTGGCCCGAATACCAATACCACCCACCGACGACGACTAGGAGCACTACGACTAAATAGACGAGTGCCTTCTTCATAGACCCCAATGCTACCACAACCTACAAGGGGCCTTAAAGGCAACTATATACAAAGCTACCCTTGAGTCGGGACGGAGCTAAGAACTAGGAGAAAAAGTAACAACAGGCCGACTAGCAAATCGACAGAGACCCTCGCCCATCTGCTCCAATCTTCTGTAAGATTAGCCAAAAATGATGAGATGAAGTTCGTAAGATATACCCCGAACATAACCGCCATAAGAACTGTGAACGCATTCATTGTTTTTTCTTCTTAGCTGTTAATTTCGTTTTAATTACCCTCGGTAGCCTTCTTATTCTGCCACCACCCCACTGTATAGAAAACGAGCGCGAATAGAACTACCGTAGTTACGGCGTTTTCGCTACTGCCGCACACGGTGTTGTATCCGCAATCTTGAACGACAACCGCGAGAATGATTCCAAAAAACCAAATAACGATGAGCTGCAATTTTGAAATACCATAGATTCTCTTCATGTCCCTATTATACCCCCCAACACAGTTCATGACGACCGGCCAGGTCGCCGTCCTGACACTCAAAAAGATTCTTTCTTAAAATAATATCTACCGAGGGACTAAATCGGAATGTTCTTATAAAAGCTGAGTTATTCCTCAGCTGGCTTTTTGGGTTGGGTCTTTGTGTTAGGCTTTCGACGTCTTGGCTGTTTGGATTTATCAGCCTCCGCCTTCTCCTCATCTCTTTTCAGGTTTGCCTTGAGTTCATCGTCACTGAAAAACCGGGTTTCGTAGAGCGACTGAGCCATTGTATTTGCAACTTCGTGGAGTGCCCCGATGGCAATCCCAACATCCTTTACTGATGTGAATTCTTTACTAAAGGTAAAAAGCTCTCCTCCCGCTGCGGACGCGAGCTTCTGAAGCGCGTTTTTGATGCCCAACGCCTGCTGTTGCCAAACTCGAATAGATGATTTTATATAACCCTTATCGCGTTCTGAAAGCACTCTTTCAACGACTGCCCACCCTAAGAGACCTACATTGAGAATCCAACTTGCCACCTCCAACCAGCTAATCATGGCATGAAGTTATCACGGTAGGCTTGTTTTGGAAAGCGTGGGCTCGCAAATGATAATTAGACCGAGCGTGATACAATCCCCTCATAAAAACGGCGCTTTCGCCCTTGGGAAATTGGGTTGACGGAGGGGTTGGGGGTCTGCCATAGTGCAGGCCGGCAAAACGGAGGGTGGCCGAGATGAATCTCAATCCGCTTGAACTTGATCTAGGGCTGATGAAGCGTGTCGAGACCTGGGCATGGGGCTTCGAGCACGCAAATCCGAAGTGGAACGCCTATTCGCTCGCGCGGGTGCTCTACACAATGTCGTTCGTCGCCGAGTCATTTCCGGTGCTATGGGACGGTATCGTCGTATTCGCTTACGTGACGACCGTTAGGGCGCTGATATGGCTCGTCGGGCTCCTCATAATCGATTATTGGGAGTTGCTGATACTCCGGAAAATCAACCGCCGAAACCCGATGCGGGACGCGTCGTTGTACCGCATCTTCATGGTGGTAATGGCAACTTCCATGATTTTTCCGCTCGATTCAGCGTGGCTGACCGCCATCGCATCGCTAGTGCTGCGAATCGCGACGGTGTACCTGGTCTTCAGCAATGGCATGCCGCCCGGATGGAAACCGCCTGAAAAGACCCCTGCTGTGAAAAAGTAGAAGGCCTGATTCATCGGTGACCCTCCGAAAAAAAGAAACCCCCGCCGTCGGCGGGGGTTTACGTTTTACCGGATTGATTTCTATTTGATGACGACGGCACCGCCTTCGGGAATTTTCTTGAACAGAATGTATTTCTTTCCGGCCCGCAAGCGCACAAAGTTGTGGGCAATGACCTCGTCTCTCGGTATAGCTTCAATCGAGCCGTACTCCTTTTTGACCGCTTCTCCCTCGGTCAGAACTTTATTTTCAGCATCGAGAAGTTTTCGGTCCCGCTCGTTGAATTCGATGGTGAACTCCTTCCCGCCCATGGTGAAGCGGGAAATGATACGCCGTGAATCTTTTAGGCCTGTATCCGTTCTGCGCAATTTCAACCCCTCCATATCCTCTTTCAAAAGGTTCGGCATTATTTCGTCGACCGTCTGGCCGATTCCTTTCACTTTCTCAAATGTCACAATGCGCGATTGGTAATTTCCGCCGGCGGATGCCTCGCCTGAATACTCATTGATGACTTTCAGGCCGAAAAGTTCGGCGACTTCACCTAATTTCTTCAAATCCTTGAAATCCAATGAATAAATCATATTGATGACCGCGCGGCCCCCGTCTTTGAGTACCCGGCTCGTTTCTGCCAACACGTGGGCGCGCTCGTACTCGCCCCTGCTGGGGACAAATTTGCTGTAGTGCAGCGCAAGAGATAAGTTCACATAATCCATCGAGTCGTCGCCAACGGGCAACTTCGTGAAGCTCCCGACGACCACCTGACCCCGGTCTTCGGTGCCGGCAAAATGCTCAGAATTGAGGTCCATACTGACGATATTCCCCTGCGTGTTCTCCGAACTGTGCCGGCGCAACATTTCCGGCCCTGAAGCGATATCGAGAATGCGCGGGTTCACTTTTCCTTGTTCCCGCGCCATATTTTGGATCACTGTGGCACACACGCGGCTCGCGTTGCCCTGATAGCTCCTGCTCCCGAGCTCCTGGTAACACTCCGCATACAGAGCGCCGTACCGTTCGAGAAATTGCGTGAAGTCTTTCTCCCCCATTTCTTTCACTGCCGCGAAGATTCTGTTCATCTGATCGAACGACGAGAAATAGTATTTCGCGAATTCCGTGTTGACTCCGAGGTCCTCCTCCCCGACATCTTCTACTTTTTCGAGCATTTCACGCTCAGACTCCGTCAGCGGTACGACGCGCAGAAGTTTCTCGATAGCCCTCTGTTTCGCCTCTATATAGCGGTGCATCCCCTCTTCAATTGTCCCCTTGGTAATGAGTGTCTTTGATTCGATGTCGCCGGAAACTCCCGGACGGAATACCCGGGCCTCCTGCTGGTCTTTCTTCGCCTTATTCCACGGCTCGTTGTAAAAAAGTATGCCCTGCCCCCCCGAATAGTCGACGCCGACATCTGCGGTGTCTCCTGAGATAGCGAGGAGCATCTTCCCCGGGCTGGTATTGAATTCCGCCTGGACCGCACTCCGGGACTCCCGGTTGCCGCCGTGAACGACGCGCACATCAACACCGGGAGGAAGGCCGAGTTGAGGAAGTATCGAATCGTTACCTCTGATGACATCCGTAATGTAGTCGTTGACGTACATCGCCACTTTATCTTTTTCCGCAAAGGCCGCCGACAACTCTCTATGAGCCGCTTCGACCTTACTGTTGGGGACACCCGGCGTAATATCGTTGAGCGCGTGATTCATCAGGAATTGCCTCAGCTCCTGTATTTTCTGCGTCGGGGTAAGCTCGTCTTCCTCGAGAAGTATCTGATACACATCCTGCTCCTCGGGCGAGAGTGTTACCTCAATGACAGATTCCCTGAGCTCCGGCATCTCGATGTGCTCACCCAGGCTCTTCATCTGCATGTACGGGACGAGGAGCGCGCGCAGGTCGAGGACATCGCCTTTGATAATGGAGGACACAAGCGCCTTATTTTCGGTCTCCCGGAAGCGTTCCGGATGCAGCAGTTTGAGTATCATTGCGACGTCCTCCACTTTGTTCGGGACCGGTGTTCCCGAAAGCATGGCGAGATACTTTCCATCGCCGTCTATTTTCTGCGAGAGTTCGATAAGATTCGATGCACGTTTTCCTTCGCTCACATTTTTCAATTTGTGTACCTCGTCGACGACAAGCATCCCGAAGTCGAGTTCTTTCAGCCCGTCCATGTAGTACTCGTTGAGCTTTTCGTGCGAGACGACGACATAATCGTATGACCCGTCTTTGAGTGCGGCCAGGTCTTCCGGACCTTCTACCGTGAAAACGCGGGGCGCCTCGCCACGCTTGAAATATCCGACCTGTTTGCCACCCTCCTCCACTTTGTCCGAAAGGTACGATTGCCAGGTCTCTGTCGTATTGCTCGGTACGAGAACAAGCGCTGTGCGTATACCGAGCGTTTCTTTGGCAAGGATGGCGGACGCGCTTTTGCCCACACCCATCTCGTCGGCGATCAAGAGCCGCTTCTTATCCGAAATTTCCCTGATGTTGATTTTCTGATAAATATCGGGAAACGCCCGCCCGGACTTGAGCGAATCAACGATATGCTTCGGCTTCTCCAGCGTCTCCACCGCACGGTAGTAATTTTCGACCTCAACGATAGTCTCGTCGAGTTCGGGACTTTTGAGAGCTGCGGCCCGCGACTTCAGATCCGCAATGTATTCATTAAAGAGCCCTTGCTCATCCACGCCCGGCGCACCCTTCTTTTTCAATAGAACCTGGTGAAGGCAGTCGCCCTTGATGACTTCCCGCAATCCTTCCCGGAAATTCTTGTTCTTCAGGTACACTTCAGCGCCTTTTACGTTCGTCAGCGAGAACGGCGCAGGGGTGAGGAGGTAATTCCCCAAATACTCCGCGAGACCCTCCCGCACTTGCTCGACCGGGATACCTGCGAATTGGGGATGCATGGCATAGAGAAGGTCGACTGATTGCGCCGAGCCGAAGAGTGTGACCAGTTGTTTGTATTTTTCAAGACCCTCCCCCTCTTTCAGAAACTCTTCGACCGTCACCGTGTTGGCGACGGCGAGTCTCTCACTCTTATGCTCCCTCAGCCGTGCGGCCGTATACTCGACAACCTCCGGCGGGTAGTGCAGCACCGGGAAGCCATACACCGCCAACCCTGTCTTTTTCCGGACTGCCCGCCGCCTCATCATTTGCGGAGGAGGCGCATCCGGATTTTCCGCAAAGTATCGCTCTATAATGATTTTGGTCAGCCGGTCATTGCTGTCACCAAAATTCTCCGCGATTGCACTCACCGCGGACCATCCCTCCTCTGCTTTAGGGGTATTCAACAAGACCTGACTACGTTGTTTCGCATACGCGATTGCCTCGGGTGAATAGTGCCACTCGGGTCTGAGCATCTTTTTCTGACCGGACTTGCTCTCGAATTCGACCATAAACTCGGCCTTGTGATCCGGATTGTTGTTACTGACGAATTCTTCGAGATAGATTCCGGCGGTCGGAGGAGAGACCCCGATTTCGGGCGCGGCCTGATATTTCGTAAACCACCCCGTCGGAGGAAGGGTTTGTATTTCTGATATTTCTTTTGTTACATGTCCGGCAGCCTCAGGCGAGAAGTGCGCCGCAATTTCGCCGGCGACTATCTTGCCCCGCCGGACTTTGTTCACTTTGAGATCTTTTTTGTGCTCCTGTCCGTGCCCGCTTACAAATGTATCGAGCCGTATCTGTGTCGCGTCTTGGCCGACATTCAGCTCATGCGCAAGTTCTTTATTTGTCACCCAATCTTTCCACTGTCCCTCTGCCATCGGCACCTTTTCGATCTTCTCCTTAGCATATGCGATTGCCTCGGGTGAATAGTGCCGCGCCGGTCTGCCGTCCTGCATTTGTCCGTATCGTACGAACCGCATTCTGCACCTCTTTTGATGTTCTCCGCCATGTTTCTGCACGAATTCCTTTAAATACGCCTCCGCGGTAGAAGAAGCCACTTTGAGGGACCGCGCGGCTCCCCCGACGGTCATCCAGCCGTCCGGAGCCGCCGGGAGGTCTTCTACCGGCTCGTTCGCTTTGTTCTCTGCAACCGTCTTGCGGACATACGCGACAACCTCGGGAGAATAGAACCATGTGAGCGTCCGGCCGGGTGCGCTATATTCTTTCCTAAACTCACCCGGTCCGTTGCTTTCCAGAAATGCGTCTATATGATTCTGGACGGTTTGCTGGCCGACTCTGAGTTCGTGCGCCAACCGGCCGGCGGTGTACCATCCCTGTGGCGCTCTTCGTTCCATACTCAGCTTCGTGGCATAGGCAACAGCCTCCGGAGAGTAATAGGACCACTGTTCGGCATCCGGCCTTGCTGACTCTTGAACATACTTATGCTCCTGGTCCGGATGCGCAACAACGAACTCTTCCAACAGGTCCCTGGTTCTCTGATAGTCATCCTCGAGCTCTACTGCCAACGCACTCGATGACATCCAGTCGGCCGGAGCCTTGTGTGATTCAAGAAATTTCTGGCGGACATACTGTACCGCTTCGGGCGAATAGAAAGGCGTCTGTTCGCCTGCGGATGACCGCGCGAGATGCTGATGGTCCGGATGAGCCTGCGTAAACTCCTCAAAAAAAGGCCGTACGGTGACAACCGCCGCATGTAGTTCCTTTGCGACGGCGTTTGCCGTTAGCCATCCGTCACGCGGAGTCTCCCGCTCGACTTTCGCACGCACATGCGCAACCGCATCAGGGGAATAATGGGGCGTTTCCCCGGGACCAACCGCACGATACGTGCGTTCATGCTCCACATCAGCGTGAGTCTTGGTATATTCCTTGAGGTACTTCTTTATTACTTTATGCCCGATAGAAATTCCTAATGCCTCATTAAGTTCGGTAGCCAGTCTGCCCGCGGTGTACCAATCGACAGGCGCAGCCGTCCGGATTGCCTCGCTCTTTAAATATGCGATCGCTTCAGGAGAGTAAACCGGGGATGCCCTGCCTCTTCCTCCGCGGGGGCGTCGCTCAAGTACGTGGACCTCTCCCGCCTTCACCTTTCCGGCAATAAACGCATCCAGGTATTTCTGACCGGTTGTGTGATCAAGACTGTAATCCCGTAGTTCTTTGATTACCGGACTCAACGCCCTCCACCCCTCGGGGGACAGCAGCGGAGCCCTTGCTTTATCAATATTCTGACGGACATAATTGAATACCTCAGGTGGAAAAAACGAGCGTTTCTCCGGACGCAATACGTCCTTTCCTTTGGTCGATTTGACCAGGAAATTAAATTCTCCCTGTAGATCGGAACGCCCGGGATGCGCAACCAGATAGTCATGAATGAGGCTGCCGACCACCGAGGGGTTTATTGGCCTTTCTCTCTCCTCTTCTATAGTCCCCCGCAGAACACTTATCATTTCTGTACGCCGCATCCATCCGGGCGGAGCGAATTCGGGAGCTTTTTTGTTCTCAGTGGTCGATGCTGTCCGGTCATCAGGGACGTCATTATGTCCGCCACTATCGGGCTTCTGGAAGACCCGTTTCTCAAGGGAGTTGATACCCATGTCCAAATTGTAGCAGAGCAATATGCTAGAATGGGCGGCATGAAAACGGCTTTGCTGGCTAGCTATGAAAAAGACGAGGATTTGAAGCGGTTGGGAAAGCTTTTGATAGAAAACGGCTGGACTTTGCTCGGTTCTGCGGGTACCGCCAAATTCCTCATGGACAACACCATCCCCTGCCGCGATGTAGCGGGGATTGTCGGGCCGCCGATTTTGGGGCACCGTGTGGTCACGCTCGCGCGCGAGGTCTATGCAGGGCTTCTCTCGGCGACTGAAGACGACGACAAGGAGAT
>Ga0155400_111_pt1 | contig 10369 bp, 13 predicted proteins | sample RifCSPhighO2_02_FD_106368 | JGI IMG/M metagenome (GOLD analysis project Ga0155400, IMG submission 106368) | Candidatus Kaiserbacteria bacterium RIFCSPHIGHO2_02_FULL_55_20
CGGCTGCGCGGGCGGCGACTGCATTGCCGGCTGCGGGTTGACGGCGTTCCTGATGGCGGTGGAGAGAGGCGAAGAGGGGGCCGACCGCCCTCCGTCTGGCTGACTCCCGCTTACGGCGCCGTTCGGTTCGATATGCCACGGCTCGTGGCCCATTCTGAAAGTGAGACGTTCCTTTGAAGCTTCGGCTTTTGCATTTGCAGGCAGATTGCAGAGATCGGCGGCCAAGCCCTTGTTATGCATGGAATTGCCGGGCGGAGCGACCCATTTCCGGGCGGCGGCCTCGCTTCCGTATTTCGCGACGGCATTTCTGAAGAGGATTGCCTGTGTTTCGGGTGAGCGGTACGCACTATTGATACATGCGCCCGGAAATTTAGCGAGAAACTTCGCAAGTCTGCACGCAAAATCACCGTTCAACCTGTTAATACCATTCGCACCTTCACGCGAACTTTGCGCCCCCGGTTTATATCGTTCTCTCAAGAGCGGATAGGGATTCTGAGCGCATCCTCCCGTGACCTTTTTTAGTTCCTCCGCAGGAAGTTGATCGGGAGGTAGGTCGGTCGGTATCGCACTGCGGGCGAATTCCGCATAGAAGAAAACGGTCAGGGGCAATATAAGAATGACGAACACGCGGGGCAGGGAAACCGATCGCATCGCCATCTCGTCAGTATACAGGAGTCTTTCCGGAGATTTTGGCCACTGTGGACGCTTGCTTCATGAGGGACAAGCGTCGTCGGCCCACAACCCCTTTTTATTTTCACGCGCCTCTTTTTCGGCCGCCTTGAATTCCGCCTGATATTTGTACGGAAGGTTGTAGGTATACTCATGGCCGTATCCTTCCGATATCAGGTATTTATTCACGAGCAGTCCCTCCTGTACTGAATTCAGGGGAATATAGACATAGGCAAGCAGGCGCCCGTACTTGTCGTACGTGCCCTGCGGCGGGTCCGTCTCAAGCCGGGCATACCCGACGCCGAACAGCTTCCCAGCTTCATCCGACGCCTCTTTCCCAAAACACTGTACGGGCTTTCGCGGGTCGACGGTCTCCGGCGTATCGAGACCGATGAGCCGCACCGTCACGTTGTTCCCGTTCATCCCGACGACTATCGTGTCGCCGTCCACGACCCGCACGACCCTGCGCCATTCGCCTGCGTCTATCGTCGTCGGCGCGGCCGCAGGCGGCTCGACGCGCCCTTGTGGCGCGGTAGTGCCCGCACTTTGGAGCGGGGAAGAGGAGGCAAAAGAAATGATAATACCGAGCCCGATAAGGGATGCGATGAGCGTGAGCGTCCGCGTGTTCACCTCCTCATTGTAGCCGACTTCATTCGAGGGTAATATTCGCCGTATGGTAGATATCGTCCGGCTGACGGAAGCCGATACAAAGACGTCCGAACAGATACACACGCTCATCCGACAGCTCGACGGGCAGAAGAGCTGCACCCCCGAACATTTGCAGAAGCTCGTCGAAAGCCCGACCGCCGAATTATGGGTCGCGCGCGAAGGCACCGAAATCGTTGGCATGGCGACCTTGACGCTCGCGACGCGCATATCGGGCCTCTCCGCGCGGATGGACGACGTCGTCGTGGACGAGAGCCAACGGGGAAAAGGCGTGGGGCGGTCGCTCTGCGAGAAAATAATCGAGCGCGCCCGCGCCCGCGGCGCCCGCTCGCTCCATCTCACGAGCCGGCCGTCGCGTGAAGCGGCGAACAAGCTCTACCAGAAACTCGGGTTCAAACTGCACGAGACCAATTCCTACCAGATGAAGTTGTAGGTATGCGGTACGTCTCGACCCGCGGCGGGGGTACGCCGAAGGTTTTCTTGGATATCCTGCTCGAGGGTCTGGCCGCCGACGGCGGTCTGTACGTGCCGGAAGAATATCCGCAGGTGACCGCGGAGCTTGCAGGGATGCGGGAAATGAATTACCCCCAGCTCGCGTTCACCGTACTCTCGCAGTTCATTGATGATATTCCGGCAAAAGATCTGCAAAAGATGATCAACGAGACATATACGAAAGATATGTTCGGGAGCGATGACATCACCCCTCTGAAAAAACTTGAGGACGGTCTGTATATCCTCGGTCTTTCGGAAGGCCCGACCTTGGCATTCAAGGATGTGGCGTTGCAGCTCTTGGGCCGCTTGTTCGAGTACGCGCTGAAAAAAAACGCTGACACACTCAATATTTTCGGAGCGACTTCCGGCGACACGGGCTCCGCGGCGGAATACGCGCTACGCAGGAGAAGGGGCGTACGCGTCTTCATGCTCTCACCCTTCGGGCGCATGAGCGATTTCCAGAGGAAGCAGATGTACACGCTCCAAGACCCCAATATTTTCAACATCGCCGTCCACGGCACCTTCGATGATTGTCAGGATATCGTGAAAGAGGTGAACGCCGACGCGGAATTCAAAAAGAAGTACAAGCTCGGCGCGGTCAATTCGATCAACTGGGCGCGCATCGCGGCGCAGACGGTCTACTATTTCTACGGATATTTCAGGGCAACGGCGTCGAACAAGGAACGGGTATCGTTCGCGGTGCCGACGGGGAATTTCGGCGACATCCTCGCGGGGTACATCGCGAAGCGCATGGGCTTGCCCGTGAAGGACCTCATCGTCGCGACCAACGAGAACAACGTGCTCGAAGAATTTTTCCGCACGGGCAGGTATCGCCCGCGAAAGGGAAGCGAAGTCGCCGCCACATCGTCCCCTTCGATGGATATATCAAAGGCTTCAAATTTCGAGCGGTATATATTCGACCTCGTGCGGCGCGATGGCGCCCGAATGAACGAGCTTTGGACGGCGCTCAAGGAAAAAGGCGCCTTCGAAATATCGAAGGAGGAATTCGCGCGGCTCGAAAGCGACGGGTTTGTCGCCGGTTCGAGCACGCACGCCGACCGGCTCGATACCATCCGCGCCATACATGAGAAATACGGCGTGCTCATCGACCCGCATACCGCCGACGGCGTGACGACCGGATTAAAGTATCGCGAGAAGGATGTGCCGCTCATTTGTCTCGAAACGGCGCAGCCGGCGAAATTCGCCGCGACCATCCTTGAGGCCGTCGGCCGCGAGCCGGAATATCCCGCAAGCTACGAGAGCCTCGCGGCGCTTCCGGAGCGGTTCGAGGTGTTTGACGCGGATGTCGCGTCTCTCAAGGCCTACATAACCGCCCACGCCGCGTAACCTTGCATCTTTTAAAACGCGGTGGGAAACTACGTGTACTTAGCAGGTTTAATTAACGAAAGAATTATAGTATGCCAGATGGAAACACGCCCGCCGCATCGGGTTCAGGCAACATGCGGTGGTACATTATCGGCGGTATTGCCCTTCTCCTCATCGGAGGATGGCTTCTCACGGGAGGCGCCGCTAAGCTCATGGGAGGAGCGCAGGGAGTCGATGTAGACCGCAACGCGGACGGCTCGACGACCTACGCCAATGACGAGGGGTCTGTGACGGTCGGCACGAGTGCCTCGATGCCTGCCAATTGGCCCTCGGATGCTCCCGCCAATTATTCGGGCGCGGCTATCGTCTACTCGGGCACTTCGAATCCGCAGACGGGCCAACAGGGCTCGGCGGTCTCGTACACGGCCGAGGCTTCGGTCCAGAGCGTTGTTGATTTTTATCGGTCACAGCTTGCCGCCGGAGGATGGACAGTCAACGCGACGGCGAATGCGGGCGGCGCGACCGTCATCTCCGCGACAAAAGATACACGCACATTCGGCGCGTACATCGTCGACACGGGAGGAGGTACGGTCACCGTGACGGCGGGGATAGAACTCTAAGACCGTTCATTGTTAACGCAAAAAGTCCGCGTCAGACGCGGACTTTTTGTATTGTTCCTCTCGCGTGATACGCTGTGCCGGTGAATCGAACCATTGGATACGTCCTCGCGCTCGCCATTCTTCTCGGGCTGGCGTACGCGATATACACCTACGTCCCCAAAGCGCCGCCGCTCCCGGCGGTGAACACCGGGGAGCAAAAACAGGACGGGACGGAGATAAAAGTGGAGACGGTATCTGAAGACACCGGGGCCTATCTGATAGATGTACGCTACCCGCAATTCGGCATCCCGCTCGTCGACGCGAAGATACAAGCGGTCGTCGACAACGCCGTGACGGCCTTTAAAAGCTATCCCGCCAATCCTCCTGACTCGGCCGTGCCGAAAAATGAATTCACCGGCTCGTTCAGCTCGACGTACGTCGGGGCGGACGTCGTCAGCGTCGCGCTCACCATCTCGGAGTACACGGGCGGCGCGCATCCCAACACGGTGATTATCGGCGTGAATGTGGACAGAAGGACGGGTGAGGACGTGACGCTCGATAGTGTGCTCGCGATGATAGGGAAGACCCTGCCGGAGGTCTCTGCCGAGTCGCTCGTCCAACTCAAGGCGAAGATCGGCGAGGATGTGATATTTCCCGAAGGGGCCGATCCGACACCCGAAAATTACAGCACGTTCCTCATCGGAAAAAACACCGTCACATTTATTTTCAACAACTACCAAGTCGCGCCGTATTCCGCCGGCCCGCAGTCAACGGAGTTTGCGAGGAAGTAATAAATGGTACAATGGCTGATATGGTTCGAAATGGTAAAATGCGTAATATGAAAAAGAAGGATTGGTATACTCCCGAAGAGTTTAGCGCTGCCGTTGATGTTCTCATCACTGAGTCTGCGGAGCGCCTTCGAAAAAAGTTACGAGCTGCGTGGAAAAAGAATGCGATGAAGAGGCGCCATGGAGCTACGGTATAAACGCGGATCGTTGGATGAATTCGAAGCCTACTTACGGTGGTATGAGGATGTATTTTGTGACCTCTTTTCAGATACTGGACTTAGGGATGAGCTTAAGATAATCCAAGAACATAGGGATCGCGCCGCGCACCTTAAGGTGGAAATCATTCGTGCCGTTCACGATCATGTCGTGGAAGAGCCGGTACTCGGTCGTAAGAAAAAGGGGAAATTTTACGAGCTGTGTTTTTATGCGGGGCACCGACTCGTCGTTGTTTGCTATAGTGACGATCGAAAGTCCAATATCCGTTGGATAGAATCGATTTTGTTGGGACAGAAGAGGCGGGACGAATCTCTATGAAGCTCGGCATCGTTTTACAATCCAACAAACCCGAACATGCGTGGAATACGTTCCGCTTCGGCATTACCGCGCTCAAAGCAGATCATCAGGTGGAGATCTTTCTGATGAGCGAGGGCTCGGAATTGGATTCCATCGCCGATACGAAAGATTTTGATATCGCGGCAAAAGTCGTCGAATTCAAGGCATTAAAAGGCGCGATATACGCGTGCGGCTCCTGCCTCAAGGTTCGCGGCAAAAAGGAAAGCGCCGTCTGCCCCATTTCGACTATGTCGGACCTGCTCACTATGGTGGAGAGGTCGGACAAGGTCCTCGTGTTCGGCTAATAAGACTTGCTCACTACTCAGGGCACTCGCCTCAAACAAAAACGCCTTCAGCAAAGGCGTTTTTGTATTTGTGGAGATGCTGGGAACTAGTGGGGGGATCTCCTCATTTGACAGAAAGAAATAGTATAGCGTAAAGGGACTCCATCTTTCGTACCCATTGACAATCGGTATGCAGGGTATATAATAACGCCGTATGGATAAAGATAACAAACGCGAACGTTTTAAGCGTCTTGCAACACAGCGGACCAACGCGTTACTCCAGAAGCTAAAAGTTCTGGGTAATTGCGCCAACCGGAGTGCGTATGAATACACCGAGGAGGAAATAAACAAGATTTTCTCCGAGGTTGAGCGACGGGTGCGCGAAGTGAAGGCGAAATTCCACTTCACCAAACATCGCGAGTTTAAGTTATAGAGTATGGCTAGAAACGACGCCAAAGATTTATGCGTTACGCTTGCACGGGCTGAGAGCGAATCCGAAGCAATTTCTATTTTGAGGAAAGCCCATCTATGGGACGATAAATCTGCTTGGATCGACTACGATAACAATCCGAATAATTTCTCGACGATTGGCAACCAGCAGAGTAGCCCGGATACAGCCCTTGTCGAGAAGCTCATAAACTCCGTCGATGCGGTTCTCACGAAGGAGTGCTGGCGACGTGGTATCCAACCTGATAGTCCTAAAGCACCGCAGAGCATCACCAAAGCCCTGGAGACATTCTTCAAGATATACGAAGGAAGGCTCTCTAGTATTGATGCCGGCCAACGTACCAAGCTTGCAGAAAACATCTTGCTTGTGGCAACTGGACAGAAAAATACGCCGAGCTACATCATCATCGATGCTGGGGAAGGACAGACCCCGACTCGCATGCCGGATACATTTCTTTCACTCAACAAGAAGAACAAGCTCAACATACAATTTGTTCAGGGAAAGTTTAATATGGGTGGAACTGGCGCGTTGCAATTCTGCAGCACTCGCCATAATCTGCAACTCATCATCTCCCGACGAGATCCGGAGATAAAAGATACGCAAGACGATGAAACAAAAAAGCTCTGGGGGTTTAGTGTCATCCGTCGAGAGGATCCGACAGGTGCGATGCGAAGTTCTAGTTTTCGGTATCTAGCGCCGAGCCGGAAGATACTTGCTTTTGAGGCGCCGAGTCTTCCGATTGCACCGGGTAAATACCCGGAGGCATACGGTGAATCTTTCGAATACGGCTCGTTCGTTAAACTCTATGAGTATCAATTGAGCGGGTATAAGACGAACATACTCTTCGATTTATATAACCGTCTCTCCATGCTCCTGCCTGGTGTTGCACTCCCAATACGTCTTCTTGAGCGACGTAAAGGATATACTGGACACTCGTTTGAAACGACGATGTCGGGTCTCAATGTGCGCCTTGAAGAAGACAAGAAAGAAAACCTCGAAGCCGGTTTCCCCAGCTCAAGTGAAATGAAGATACTCGGGCAGGAAATGAAAATGCTTCTGTTTGCGTTTAAAAAGGATCGGCGAGAGAAATACACCCGCAACGAAGGTGTCATATTTACGGTGAATGGTCAGGCGCACGGATTTTTGCCGCAGTCCTTTTTTGATAAAAAAGCAGTGGGTATGTCGTATCTTGCTGATAGCATCTTAGTTACTGTTGATTGCTCACGATTTGATGGTCGCACTAGAGAGGATCTATTTATGAACAGCCGTGATCGGCTGCGTGACGATGTTTCAATTCGCGATGAGATTGAGAAAGCTCTCGAAGAGCTGATACGAAATCATCCTGGGCTCCGCGCTCTTCGCGAGCAGCGTCGCAGGGAGGAGATTGAAAACAAACTTCAGGATTCGAAGCCATTGGCACAAGTCATCCAACAGATTATTAAAAAATCACCGGCACTTTCACAGCTTTTTTTGAAAGGAATTCGCATAACAAATCCGTTTAGCTTGGTCCCATCAAAAACACAGCCAAAATTCAAGGGGGAGAGGTTTCCCTCGTTCTTTATACTCTCAAAAGAGTATACGGAGAGATATCCCAAGACATGTCCGCTAGGCCGACGTTTCAGAGTGCAATTTGAGACGGACGCAGAGAATGAATACTTCAATCGCGACTCGGAACCGGGGGAATTCGTAGTTAAAGCGGGTGAAATTGTACTTGAAGACTTCACCCTCAACCTTTGGAATGGAGTTGCGACCCTGACAGCAGCATTACCGGCCGCATCAAAAGCAGACGATTCCATCTATATACATACCTTTGTTGAAGATGACTCGCGGAATGAATCTCTGCGTAATGATTTTTATATCCGCGTTGCTCCGGAAGAAAAATCCGGTGGAGGTGGCAACGGTAAACGTCGACATCCGCATGGGGACGAAGATGAAGAGGATAGCAAGGCACCGGGCGGGTTCGATCTTCCGCAGATAATTCCGCTTCGAAGAAGTGATTCAAAGTGGACGAATCATTTTAAAGAAGACGGCGACGCGCTCTCGGTTCGAGATGGAGGAGAGGCTGGATATGACTTCTACGTCAACATGGATAACGCTCATCTCGCCACCGAGCTCAAAGGCAATACTAGGGTTGATGTGCGTCTTTTGGAGGCACGCTATCAATACGGCATAGTGCTTTTAGGGATTTCTCTCCTCGAACATCTTGAGCGAAAGAGGAAGGAGAAAAAACAAGAAGGTCTCTCTCCCGCAGAAACAATCTACGAATTTAGTCGTGCGATATCGCCAGTATTATTGCCCATGATATCTTCCTTGGGAAATCTCGAGTTAGATTCGTGAAATGCACAAGATAGATTCATGGTCGATTATAAAAAAGTCCGGGAACTGAAAAAAGAAGAAGCAGCGTATCTTGCGGGTATTATCGATGGAGAGGGAACAGTGACGTTAACGCGCAGAAACAGAAATGATCAGCGCCAACTGGCGGTCACCGTCAGCAGTACCGACCGCCACTTGCTTGAATATGTTTTGCAAATTGTCGGGGTAGGGAAAATCACAAACAAGAGAATGAATCGTTCGAATCATTCTCCCGCCTACACGTATCAGCTTTCCAATCGTCAGGCTTTATCACTTTTGAAACAGATTGCTCCATTCCTGAGGACGTATAAACGGGACCGCGCACGAGTTGTTCTCGACGGATATTTGAAGGTAACCCCGCGAAATGGAAAATATTCCACAGAAATGCTCGGAGCAAAAGAAAAATTCAACAGTGCTTTCTTCGCATTCTCATCTCCCAACGCAAAACGCCTCGAATAGAGGCGCTTTGGTTAACGAGTGGAGGTGTCGGGTATCGGACCCGAGTCCAAGGAAAGATACTGTGCATGTGTCTACGAAGCGTAGAACATCTTGGTAAGGCCGAAGCCTCATTTCAGGGGCGTAGGTATGAGATGAACAGAATCATACGCACCCTAGCCTCATGTCTTAGATACGCGCGAGGCGTCGCGTATCAGTGCTTGAATTTTTTTACGCCCATTCAACCCATATCAAGCATGGAGCTGATGGACGGCGCTTAGGCTACGAGAGCGTAAGCGGGCTGCAAGTCCTTCATCTGGATAGGTGAAAGGATTGCCCGTGCTACTTTGTTCGCACTTGGAATTTTGAGCGGGTTTAGAGAGTCGCTCGCTCTCGCGACGCGCATGCATAGACCGATTTCCCTGTCGAAGCCAGTCACCCCCCATGTGGGATGCAGTGCATCCCACATGGGGACCGGCTGTGCACTTCGAAGCTCCAAAGGAGCGAAGTAGTGCTGATTCCTTCGACGTAAACAATTGGCTATCGCTTAGCGAGCCGAGAGAAGTGAAAACTTGCTTTCACTTCCGAGCGAGCGCTAGCGATATGAGGTAATCCGATTATTTAGTTTTCAAGGTGCGTTCAATGCGGCGTTTCTCCTCGCGCTTCCGGATAGTATGACGTTTGTCCTCCTTTTTCTTTCCGCGCGCGATCGCAATGCTGAGCTTCAATCTTCGCCCCTTATTATACACCTTAAGTGGCACGATTGTCAATCCCTTTTCTCCCTCAGCGCTTGCCACATGGGCGATTTCTTTCTGCGAAAGGAGCAGGCGGCGGGTGCGTTCGGGGTCATACGATTTCGGCGCGTTGGCTATCTGCCACGCGGGTATCGTTGCACCCACCAAATATGCCTCACCGCCGCGGGCGACCACGCGCGCGCCTTTGAGCGAGCCGCGCCCCGCGCGGAGTGATTTCACTTCGAAGCCGAGCAATTCCAAACCCGCCTCGATCTCTTCGAGGATCACATAATCGAGATGCACTCTTTTGTTTTCAACAATTACCATACATCATGACATTTTTACCTGCCCCGTAGCCAACGCGTAGCGTTGTGGTACTGGGGTTTTCAACGAATGCCATTCCAATACTATAGCCTGCATCTCCTGAAAGCTGAAAGCTGGCAGCTGAAAGCTATTTCTGTATAATGCGCACTCATGGCAAATTCTGAAAAACAGCCGCCGCGCAAGGGGCGCGGGGGAGGCGGTGTGCCCCCCGTTTCGGGAGGCCCTTCGATCTGGGTACAACTCGCGATGGCGTTCGCCATCTTTCTCGCGCTTTCCGCAGGGTACTCGCTCGTGCGGCAATACATCACCACGGAGGACGAGACCGTGCCGCTCTCGCAAATAGCCGCCGACATCAACGAAGGCAAGATCGCCTCTCTCACCGTCGGCGGCGATTCTATCACCGCGACGTATACGGACGAGAGCGTGAAAAAATCGCGCAAAGAAGTGGAAGCCTCGCTCACCGAGACGCTCGCCAATTACGATATCGCGCCGGAGCGGATCAACGCGGTGAAGATAGAGATAGAGGATGAGGGCGGCGCGCGCTTCTGGTTCTTGACGCTTGCGCCTCTCTTGGTACCGGTACTGCTTCTTCTCGGCATCATCTGGTATCTCTCGCGGCAGATGAAGGGCGCCGGCATGCAGGCATTCACCTTCGCTAAATCAATGGCGCGACTCATCTCGCCGGAAGACCAGCTACAGA
>Ga0155400_135_pt1 | contig 9993 bp, 8 predicted proteins | sample RifCSPhighO2_02_FD_106368 | JGI IMG/M metagenome (GOLD analysis project Ga0155400, IMG submission 106368) | Candidatus Kaiserbacteria bacterium RIFCSPHIGHO2_02_FULL_55_20
GCAAAGACGTACTCTTTTTCATGGACAATGTGTTCCGTTTCGTGCAGGCAGGCTCGGAAGTATCTTCGCTCCTCGGTCGTGTGCCGTCCGCGGTGGGCTACCAGCCGACACTCGCGGAAGAAATGGGACTTTTGCAGGAACGCATCACTTCTACGACCGAAGGCTCTATCACGTCCGTACAGGCCATCTATGTGCCCGCCGACGACCTCACCGACCCGGCTCCCGCGACGACCTTCGCTCACCTCGACTCCACCGTAGTGCTTTCCCGCCAGCTCGCGGCACTCGCGATTTTCCCCGCCATTGACCCCCTCGAGAGCGGCTCGACCGCGCTCACGCCCGAGATCGTCGGCGAAGAACACTACCGCGTGGCCAACGAAACCCGCCGCGTACTCCAGCGCTACAAGGACTTGCAGGACATCATCGCCATTCTCGGTATCGAAGAACTCTCCGACGAAGATAAGAAATTGGTCTATCGCGCGAGGAAGATTCAACGCTTCCTCTCGCAACCGATGTCCGTTGCCGAGGCGTTCACCGGTAAGAAAGGCAAGTACGTGTCGCTCGCCGACACAGTTCGCTCGTTTGCAGAAATTCTCGACGGCAAGCACGATGCGCAGAATGAACAGGCCTTTTACATGAAGGGCAGCATCGAAGATATTAAATAGCAAAAATAAAATAGTAAATAGGCGAAACACACTTTTTGGATCTTGCATCTCTCTATTTACTTTTTTCGATTTGATATTTTATATGAATTCTTTCCACCTCGTCATCGCAAGCGTCGGCGAGACGCGTTTTGACGGCCCCGCCGTTTCGGCCACGCTCCCCACGACCGGCGGCGAGATCACCATCCTTGCGCATCATGAGCCGCTCGTTGCAACGCTTAAAAAAGGGACGATAACCGTACGCGAACATACCGCACCCTCCGACGGGGGGCCTGCCTCCGCCGGAAAGGAATTTTCCATCGAGAACGGTGTGCTTGAGATTTCCGGCAATCGCGCCGTCGTGCTTCTCTAAAGAGACCAAGGTTTTCAACACGCTTGAGCCTCGTTGGCTCATTACTGGGATACAATGACGGACATGCGCCCCCTATTGGCGTTTTCTCTTGTGCTTCTTTTTGGATTGCCCGTGTATGCGGCGGACGCGCCGCCGTCCGGAGGACCCGCAAAAGACGCCAAGCCCGCCTATCAGGGCAAAAAAGATCAATGCCTCACGGAAAAGGTCTCCATCGAAAAGGGCAAGCTGGCGACCGAGAACAACGGTGACTCTGCCGCGTACAAAGCGTGTGTCGAAAATAATAAAAAGACAGGCTGTACGGCGACGCCGAAAACAAAAGCTGAAGCCGCAAAATGCACCTGCGGTACCGTCGCCTATAGGGCTCTCGGCGACAAAGTATGCGGCCCGATATCCAAATGTGATCCGGAGTACGATAAAAAAGTGAAGGCCTGCAGCGAGGGGGCAATGGGGAGGGCCCTCGCCGATGCCGCGATACGGGACATCGCGAGCGACGCCGTCAAGAATATCCCGCGCGACGCGGAGGGTAATCTGACGGACGCGGGCCGCGAACAACTCTCGAAAACCCTCCAGAATCTCGGAGTGGACGAGGCGCGTGCCAAAGAGATTGTGAACTCGGAGAAAGACAGTAAGAGTGCGTACGACATGGTACAGGCGCTCGCCGAGGGGGACACCGCGAAAGCGCAAGAACTTGCCACGACGCTCGAGCTCAACGACGAAGTCAAGACGAATTTTGCCCGGCTTGAAGCCAAGGACCTGCCCGACGTGCTCGACGGCGTGATGACAAAAGACCAGCAGGATACGGCGCGGGCATTTGCGCAGAGCACCGGTTTTCAGGCTCCGGCCGATCCTGATGACGTGACTGCCGAGCCTGCGGCGCTCAGGCAGGACCCAGACCAGGTTGCGCCGCTTCCGAAACAGAGCGCCAACGACCAGATACGCTCGACTACTCGTGCGCTCTGCCCGTCTTTCGGCATACAAGACTGCAAGCAGTTCGAGAACAATATGATCCCGGTGTTTTATCAGGAATGCGGCGGGCGCGCGAATTGCCAGTGTTCGCGGACGATAGAGCCGGAAAAGTATTGCGGCTCTTACCAACTCTCTAAAGTGGAATATGCCAACGGCGTCCAATCGTATGCCGCGAATTGCGAAAGTTCAGCCGATGCGTGCGTGTATGTGCGGCAAAATTGCTCGACCGATTCCGCAGGCAGGTTCGACCATATCTGCAATACCGCCGCCGCGGCGGCGAATCATGCGCGTATCGAGCGGGGAGTGCAGGCGGCCACGAGCGACCCGCGTCAGCAGGCGGCCATGCACATGATGTACCAATTGATGCCCGCGCAGACGACGCGAGCCCTTACCTCGGACAATCCTTCTTCGATATTCAACATGCAATTAAATAGCGGGGCTTTGAGCGCGCTGTGCAGTAACAAAGTCTGCTTCGGGAACGGTGCGACGGGCGGTGATGCGGTCAACGGCATTATCAGCCGGTACGGGACCCTGCGGCGGGGCGTGGAAGTTGCCACGGGCATTGCGGACTCCGGTCTCGGCGGCTTGATACCTTCTCAATCGAGTGTTTTCCGCGGGACCGATATCCTTGCGCGCACCGGCGCGAGTCCGTTCTCGCAGAGCATTCCGTTCATGAGCAGTAACCAATACCAGCCGCAGCAAACCGCTTATTACCAGTCGGGGACCGGCGCCTACCCCGCAACGTATTATCCCGGGACGCAACAGCAGGCGGTCCAACAGCAACAGATGCTTCAACAACAGCAACAACAACAGCAGCAGCAGATAGCCCAACAACAGCCCGTTTCGCAGACTGTTTTTCAGCAGGGAAATATTCAGACCGGCGGGAACGTGCCGCAGACCGTGCAGGCGGTCGCAAGCATCATCGCTCAGCCGCGCGAGGTCATGCGGGGGAATCCGGTCATCGTCTCGTGGTCTTCGGTCGGCACGAGCCCGTCGGCGCCGTGCGAGGTGTTTTTGCGGTCGGGCACGGGCACGAGCTCCATCGCGCGGGGGAATGAAGGTTCGGAAAGGGTGCCGACAGGCGGTGCCGCGACGGTGCCTGTCATATGGGGATTCACCCTGCAGTGCACCGCGCTTTCGGGGGCACAGCTGATACAGCAGGCGACCTCGGTCTCCATTAAATAAGTATTAAGTACTAGGTAGTAAGTACTACAAGTCATAAGAAACACGATGCAGGGGAAAAAATTTCAGAGAACGGTAGAGGATTTTGTGTGTGAAAATTGCGGCTATGAAGTCGTGGGCACCGGCTATACCAACCACTGCCCGAAATGTTTGTGGTCCCAGCATGTCGACGTTCACCCGGGCGATAGGGCCGCTGTGTGCGGCGGCATGATGGAGCCCGTTCGCGTAGAGGGAGCGAGTCCGGAGTACGCGATCGTCCAGCGATGCGTCATCTGCGGGCATGAGCGCAAAAATGCGGCGGCTCCGGAAGACGATACCGACGCCATCATCGCGGTTGCCAAAAACGCCTGACGTGTGACAATAACCGGATGGATAACGACGGCGGGGATTACGTCCGCTCAAATCCGATATGGCCCGGGGTGCCGCATTACTACGGCAATACGGTACGGCAGCTTTTCCTCGCCAACGCGGCCCTCATCCTCATCGGCGCTCCGTTCTATGCGGACACCCTCAGCGCGGAATTGCCTTTTGAGATCATCGGAGCGCTCGTCCTTGCGGGGCTTGCCGCGCTCGTGAATCCGCACAACAGATCCTTCATCTTTGCCAATGCCGTAGCCGCGGGTATCGGCCTTCTCTTCTACGAAACGTGGGCCTTGTCGAATTACGAAGTAAGCACATGGGCGCAGTTTATCTGGCGCGAGCTCATCGCGGTCATCTTTCTTACCGCTTTTTATTTCAGTATGAAGACGGTCCGCGCGTTCGTTCTGCATCAGATAGGCAAATCCCAACAGGTCGGCGAGTTTGATGAGGATGTGAAAGATACATGGGAGGAGCCGGTGCCGGCGCGACGGAAAGAGAACTCAGGCACGGGTGCTTCTTCCGGGCGTTTCAAACCGGAAAGCGCGGCCAAACCTCCCCAAGATCTGACAGAAGCCGAAAAGCAGGACGTCCCCGATGCCGAAGAAGAAGAGGAGGAAGAAGAGGAAGATGAGTCCAAAGACAGGCCCGCCGCGCCTCTTTTCTGAAGATGATGAGCAGGAAAATCCTCGTTCTGCTCGGGCATCCCGACAAAAGCGGTTTTTGCGGAGAAATGGCCGACACGTACGAAGCCGCGGCGCGTGCGGCGGGACACGAGGTCGACCGTCTCGATCTCGGCGAGATGCGGTTCGACCCCATTCTTCACCGCGGATACCGGGAGCGGCAGGAGCTCGAGCCCGACCTGCTCCGGTTCCAGGAGCTCGTCAAAGCCTGTGACCATTTCGTGGTCATCCATCCGGTGTGGTGGGTCGGCATGCCCGCACTTCTGAAAGGACTTTTCGACCGTGCATGGCTACCCGGCTCCGCGTTCCGCTACATGAAATTGCCGGGCGGGAAGCACAGTCCTTTTTGGCATCGCATGTTCCGCGGCAAGACAGCACGCATCATTCTCGCGAGCGGTACCAATCCGTGGATGGTCTGGCTGCTTCCGGGCAACGTAAATGCCCAGCTCAAATGGGGGATCCTGTGGTTTGCGGGATTTTCCGTGCACACGACGTGGTTCGGTCCGTCCGAAAATATTCCCGTAGCCCGCAAAGCCCGCTGGCTTCTGAAGGTGCGTAGGCTCGGGAAGGAGGGAACGTAGCGGTTTGCTCCAAAAAAAGAGCGGCTTGAAGAAAAGCATTATGCTTTCGGGCATTTGGGGCGCATACTGCGCCACATGAATAAACAACTTGCCCTGTCCGTCGTCCTTGGTGTAATTGTTTTCGGATTCGGTTTTTCGGATAGCGCGCTCGCTGTGGCGGGCGAACCTATTGCCGGCGTAGATGTTAACTTGGGTAGCAATGGAGGATTGATGGCGTCTTCCGACTTCGGCGTTGATAGCGTCGGCACTCTGCCGACAAGCCCGTTCTACTTCTTCAAAGAGTGGAAGCGGGGAATCACACGCCTCTTCACCTTTGATTCTATTGCAAAGGCTCAGCTAGAGCTCAACATTACCAATCAGATAGCGGCCGAGGTGCTGGAAGTTGCAAAGACCAGCTCCACCGTTAACTACACCGGGCTTGAGCGGGCTCTTCAAAATTTTACGAATGCCCAAGAACGCCTCAACGACAGGCTAACAGCCATCAGTGCAGACCCCGGTGACGCGGGATTGGCAAAATTTCTAAACGATGTAGATGCGAAAACTGCCCTCCACGCGGCGTTCCTTCAGCAGCTTGATGCGGATACCGCCCCGGGCACAGCAGGCATACGGGCCGAGGGAGTCGTGGAGCTTGTCGGCGACGTCATGAGAAAGGCCAACGAAAATACTCTGAAGACTTTCACCGCAACCGTGTCGCGGGGCACCGGAGGGGAGACACCGACGGGTTCGGTTAATTTCTTGCTGAAAAAAGCCGCCGACCAGATACAACGCACGGAGGCCGCGATACGCGAATCCGAGCTTAACTATAAAGAGGTCGCTTTCACTGCCACTAACTGGAATGCACCGCAGACCGTCGCCGTCTCCAACACAGATGACGATTCTGCCGGTGTGAAAGTTACCGTGCCCAAGCAGACGCAGGGAACGACATTTGGAGAAAAAGCGAGAGCCGGGGAATCCGACATTTTTGACCGCTGGGGCAAGGCAATCGCAAAGGCAAAAAATAATCTCGCGGACGCCAAAAAAGCTTTTGCCGAGGAGAAGTACGGCGAAGCATACGGCCTCGCCCGCTCTGCCGAGGCAATGGTCTCTGGTATATTTGTATCTGGCGGTGCTACCCAACTTCAGCAATCAAAAGAACAAAGAACGGACGAGTCAAAACCGGCAGCTTCTCCGGAAACTTCCTCGAAAGAGAAGATAAAAATCGGTGAGAATGAGTCGTCAAAACCTGAGGCCACGAAACCCGTTACCGAAGTGGATATTGAAGATACGCCCACTCCGCAATCGGCCGGGGCAAAATCTACGTCTACACCGGAAAAGGAAAAGTCAGAGACCGAAAAACCTGCGGGAGCGGGTGCCGGTCCGGCTTCCAATTACGACAGAGCAGACTGAACAAGAGGGCATGGAAGCGGCACTGTTTTCCTCATAGTTATGCACATCTTTGTCCACTCGATGTGCACCGATTGTTTTTCTTGACAGGAAACGGGGGTAGGCGTAGGGTGCAAATTCAGCTTGGCCATCCGCCTCGCTGACCATAAAAACCGTGTTTTTTGGCTTTGTTAAGCCATTTGAACATTATCAGGGGGTTCTCCTTATTATTCATGAAGTTTTAATAAACAACTCGTATGAACACCTCCACCCATCTCTCCTCAGTGTCGATTATCATCGCGCTCGCTGTATTCAGCGTTGGCGCGTTTTTTGTTTCCGCCCCATTTGCGTTTGCTGATGACTATAGCTCCGGCGATGTGATTGTGAATGAATTCGTGACGAATACAGACGCAGGCGTTGACCAGTGGTATGAGCTCTTGAATACCACTTCGAGCGACATTGACCTCACCGATTGGGTTTTGAGTTCGGCTCTCAACGGAGAGATGAACATCGGCACACAGCTCGGTTCTAACAGTAAAATCTTGCCAGCGAACGGTCTTATCGTCATAAGCGTTGCGTATAATCCTGCCGATGATGCAGGAGATGTGTTGCAGGTAAAGAGTCCGACAACTGCGGTTATCCATGCCGTTTCTTACGGCGACCAACCAGAACCCGCTGCGCCAAATCACGCCGATGCGCCGGGGAACGGCGAATCAGCCGCTTTTGCGAACGGCGCTTGGAGCGTCGGGACGCCGACCAAGGGTTGGTTTAATGATGCCGGCGAGCCGGAGAAGGCGCCATTGCTAAGCACCATTGACAGTACTTTGGCTGACGCTGAAATCGACTCCAATATCGGCGAGCTGGAAAATCCGTCGGCGACACCGGCTACCGAGCCCGACGCGCTGTATTTTGAGAAGTCGGGGAAAGGGAAAATCGTGTTCGTACAATCCCTGAACTTGAGCAGTCAGACGACTGTCGCGTCCCTTCAGTCTCTCGGAGCGGCAATGGAAATGTTGGATGGGCACATAGCGTTTGATTCCGAAACTGCCGCCGCCATGGATGCCATGGGAGCAAAGATCTATATGTACGGACTCGACGCACTTGGCTATACGGATGCGCCCACAATTATCGTTAGTGATGACGACGGGGTGGTTATCGACCCGGACGACGAAAATTACCCCGAGCTCTCGAGCATAGACTTTAGCGGAGGCACGTTGACATTTACAACGGATCACTTCACGCAATTTGATGTCCCGAAGGTTGTGAATACTGACACCGGGGTAGGCTATGGCACCATTCAGGCGGCTATTAATGATGCTTCTGCTGGCAACACGATTGAAGTCACGGCGGGGACATATAACGAAAATCTAACCATCGATGTTGCGAACTTAGTGCTACAAGGACCGAACGCCGGTGTTTCGGGAGATTCCAGCAGGGTTGATGAAGCAGTTATCAAGCCAAGTACGGGGGATATCATCAACATAACCGTAGCAGGTGTATCTGTTGATGGCTTCGAGCTGTACGGTAGCGAGCAGGCAGGCGCTTTCAATGGTATTGATCTCAACGGACCGGACGCTAACATACTCAATAACCGGATAATTGGAAACGCGGTGGGCGCAGGGAACAGTGTCCACGCCCTTTTTCCAATAGGAATACGCTTCAATGGCGGCGGTATTGTAGACACCGATAATGCACTGATTCAAGGCAACTACTTCACCCTGCTCCACACAGCCGTGTTTAACCAGTACTCATCGGGTGTGGTTATCGATACGAACACCTTTGAGGACGTCCGGTCGTCCAATGCCAACAACGGGGTAGCTGATGTCACGTATACCGGAAATGTATACATAAACAGTTGGAACGGGCCCTCCTTTGGCGATGGCGTTAGTGATAGCATCGGTGGCTTTGTCATCATAGAGAACAACACGTTCGGCATTAACAATATAGCCGTTAATATACGTGAGTACGACGGTGTTGGCGGGTTCCCTGAGGATACGAGCATCAACTCCAACGACTTCTCTGGGACTGTCGGGACTGGGATTTCAAACACTTCCGGAGAAGTCATCGACGCCGAAAACAACTGGTGGGGAGATGCGACGGGGCCAAACAATGCAGATACGAACCCGAGCGCGAGCGGGGCCAGCGTGAGCGACAATGTAGATTACTCACCTTGGCTTGACGGGTCGTCTGGTGATGCGAGAGACCACAACGTAGAAGTCGTTGATGGGGATAATTATAATTCAATTAGTGAAGCGGTGAGTGTGGTTGATCCTGACAGTACGATACATGTCTTGAAGGGGACGTACAGAGAAAATCCTTCCATTAATACGAACCTTACGCTTGTCGGTACCGATGGTGCAGGTGAGACGACCATTGACGGCGATGGCGACAATGCACTCACTATCACGTCCGGTATCACTGACCTTGAAATAAGCGGCTTCACCATTACCGGTGGAGGCAGGGGAATCAGCACATCCGGTTCGCTCACTGACGCGACGATAAACATCCATGATGTCGTCGTGACCGGCAACGGCGACGCGGGCATCTATCTCTCCGGCGACGACGCGCAGCTGATTAGTACGACGGTAACGATTGCGGACAGCGAAATCTCGGGCAACACCGGAGGCGGCATTTACATCGACGACATGGAAGACAGCACCGCTGAAATAAGCGGAAACACGATTGACGGCAACGGCCAAGCGGGAATTCGCGTTGACATGATTGATGGAAATGAGGAGGGAGACGGCAGTACGCTCTCTATCACTGGAAATACCATCACGAACAATGGCACCGATAGCACCGGCGTTGATATCGTCACGGTCGGCAACGCGGAAGTCACTATTAACGAGAATACAATTGAAGGAAACATCGGAGACGGTTTGTTTGTAGGAGATGTAGGCGAGGGCGAAGATGTAAACGCTGAAAACAACTGGTGGGGTGATGAGGCGGGACCATCGGGAGAAGGAACGGGTGGGGGTGACGAGGTGAGCACTAATGCGGACTTCACCCCTTGGTACGTCAATGCCGGACTTACCATTCTTTCATCGGTGGCTACAAGCGAGGACAACACACTGACTTCAACCGGCGATGAAGACGTGAGTATGAGTTCCGACACTGAAGGTGAAGCTGATTTACCGGACGGGATTACTGATGTGGTGTTGAGTGATGACTCCAATCTCGACCTATCCGATGGATTGAACGAAGACGACGAGGTTACCTTGCAATCGGGAGTCGATGGCGAAGACATTGTGTTGACCAACACGGACTTGGACACTGTCACAGTGAATATTCCGGACGGAACCCTCATCCAAGGACCAGATGGTTGGGACGGTATTATCGAACCGCCGACTGAAGGCACGCCGGCAGGCGGCAATGCGCCGGCCGGATTCAGCGTAGGCAGTGTTGTCATCTCAGTTGGTTCGGATGCCGGGACGTTGTTCTTTGACAGTCCCGTCACCATTGTGTTACCTGGTGTTACCGGTACGGTGGGATACAGACCAGCCGGGTCAGATACATGGCAGACGATAAGTGCCTGCGCTGGCACGTACGATGTGCCGACTCTGCCAACGGCGCCCGGTGAATGTGCAATAAACAACGGGACGGACACGAAAATCGTCACGTTCCACTTCACGTCGTTCGGTGGCTTGAACGTCGTATCTTCGGGTGGTGGCGGTGGTGGAGGAGGTGGAGGCGGCGGGGGGGGTGGTGGTGGAGGCGGCGTCGTCGGACTCTTCGGCTCGAGCGCGCTGACCGGCAATGTTGCCAATGGTTCTCCCCTCGCGACAATAGGCTCAGCCGCAGGTAGCACAGCACCCGGTACGGTCGCCACAGGAGCCGGACAGGTCTTGGGT
>Ga0155400_114_pt1 | contig 9836 bp, 9 predicted proteins | sample RifCSPhighO2_02_FD_106368 | JGI IMG/M metagenome (GOLD analysis project Ga0155400, IMG submission 106368) | Candidatus Kaiserbacteria bacterium RIFCSPHIGHO2_02_FULL_55_20
TCTACGAACGCAGCGGCCATTGGGAGAAATTCAAGGACGAACTTTTCCGCATCACCACGCGCGAAGGCCACGAATTCGCCATGAAGCCGATGAACTGCCCGCATCACACGCAAATCTACGCCCGCCGCCAGTGGAGTTACCGCGAATTGCCGCAACGCTATGCCAACACCACGACGTGCTATCGTGACGAGCAAACCGGCGAGCTCTCCGGCCTCTCCCGCGTCCGTGCGTTCACCCAAGACGACGCACACGTCTTCTGTCGCTCCACTCAAATTAAAGAGGAGTTTAACAAGGTCTGGGACATCGTTCAGACCTTCTACGCTGCCTTCGGTTTTGATATGAAAGTGCGTCTATCGACTCACGACCCTGAGCGTATGGAAAACTATCTCGGAAGCCCCGAGAGTTGGGAGACGGCGGTTAAAATACTTGAGCAAATAGTCGCAGAAAAGGGCGTGGGCGCGATAGCCGGAGACGGCGAAGCGGCATTCTATGGTCCCAAACTCGACTTCATGGCGAACGACTCCATGGGCCGCGAATGGCAGGTTGCGACTATACAACTCGATTTTGTGCAGCCGATGCGCTTCGACCTTACCTGTATGAACGAGAAGAGCGAGAAAGAACCTGTCGTGATGATACATGCCGCGATCATGGGCTCGATCGATCGCTTCCTCTCAATCCTCATCGAACACACGGGCGGTGCCTTTCCGCTCTGGCTCTCGCCGGTACAGGCGAAGGTCCTTCCCGTCTCGGAGAAACACATTGCGTATGCGCAAGAGGTTGCTGAACAATTCCGCGCTGTTGGTATCCGCGTCGAGCTTTCCGCCGACGATTCGCTCGGTAAACGCATCCGCAGCGCAAAGATGGAGAAAGTCCCCTACGTGCTCGTCGTCGGGGATGCAGAAGTGGAAGCGAAGACCGCGACCTTGGAAGGACGCGCAGGAAAGATTGGTGCACTCCCCGTTGCCGATATCATCGCTAAATTGAAAGAAGAGATACGAACCCGCGCAATTAGTTGAGTGAGGTTTGTTTTGAAAATGCTTACTCTTGTCCCAATAGTTGGGATGTCGGAATTGTAAGGGTCTATTTCCGTACTTAATTGGGACGGCCGCATATATTAAGTACGTCGCATTCGAAGAAGACCACTTAACTTTTTAAGCCGAATTCTTGACGCAGCCGCATGTCGTATTCCAATGCATCTACAACCATGTAGAGCATGCCTCGACCAACGTGAAAATCTGCTTTTAGAAGTGTGATGAGATCCTCGCAGTCGTATGGATAAACCCAGACACTCCCCTGGAGCGGTATAAAACCAATAGCCCGAAGTGTATCGCGAATTTTGTTGCGCAGCACTCGCTGTTTCTCGGGTATATCAAAGATGAGTACACGCCATTTCCTGTCCCAACGCCGAGGTTTCGGAATATCGTAGCGCTTCAACTCAAGAATGCGAAGCACACTTTCGCCTTTAGGCGTGAGGCGCAACTTCCCCTTCTCCCACGCAAGAAGTCTTTGTTTGACGAGATTGCTGCACGATCGGTTCACGACATCCTTTTGTCGTGCAGAAGGCAACAAACCAAGCTTCGCCATGCCGCCAAGAACATTCGGGGCGACCATAAAAAGACCTAAGACCCCGGCAACTTTGACTGTATTCAAAATCATAAGGCGGAGGTTATTGCGACGTGTACGAATCCGACTTCCCTCTTCAAGTATTCCCATACGTACTTATTTTATGCGGCCGCATCGGACAAGTACGGGTTTATCCACAGTAGTCAGGGAGGGCGTCGAAGCACATGCGGCCTATGAATTTGAACTCAAAACAAAAACTCTCCCATCCGGGAGAGTTTTTGTTTTCACCTTGCTTTGCCCTCCGAAGCCTTGGCGAAGGAGGGGGAGCTCGCACCCGTCCGATTTAGCTGCGCGTGATAACGATGCGCGGTGCGGTACCCTCTTTCGAGTGCACGACCACCATCGAGTCCATCGTCCCCTTCGCAGTCGGAGCGACCGGAAGATTCTCTATCGAATCTATCTGGATGGGGCTTGGCGTCATTGTCTCCACTGGAGCCTCAACTTTCGTTTCTACCGGAGTCTGTACCGGAGCTTCGTGCATCGTCACTTTGCGTGAGCCGAGCATCGAGCCGACGAGTGTCATTGCACCTCCCTTGTAGTAGACGACGAGGTACGCACCGGCAACCGCGAAGGAGATGAGCGAGAGCCAGTAGATAGCATTGCCGAACGGTCCTGCATCGAAGCCCGTGTACGGAATCTGCGAGAGCGTGACGTACGAGCCCTGGACCGTCACGTATGTGCTGCAGGTGTTCGTGCCGCCGTAGCCCGAGACCGTGAGCGTGTAAGTCTTGGAGACACTAGGACGGACCGCGAGCGAGCCGTTGGTCGAGACCACACCGATGCCGTCAGAGAGCCATGCGCTCGTCGCACCACTCGAAGACCAGGTGAGATAGGCGGGCTGACCGTTCGCGATTGAACCCTGAGTGGCCGTAATGGTGCAGTACGCGTTGTTGTAGGTCGGGGGCGTCGGGTAAATCGGATACGTGGGGTACGTCGGATACACAGGGTAGGTCGGCTGGTAGACCGGCTGTTGCTGGTAGACGTACTGAATCGGATAGCTAACGCCGCTGTAGACAGCAGGAGTGACCGGAGCCGAGTTCACGAGATTGTTGTTATTGACGTTGTTATTGTTGTTCGTGTTCACGATGTTAATCGGCTGACCACCACCCTGTTGCTGCTGCTGTTGCTGCTGTTGCTGCTGTTGCTGGACCGGGCGCTGCGGAGCGGGAGCTTGGTAGCTCGGATACGAAGGGGCGTACGAAGTGCTCGGAGCGCGGAACGAGAACGGCTGCTGGCTGTAGCTCGGCTGCGAGTAGCTCGGAGAAGAGTACGAGCGCTCCGAATACGCTACGCCGTCGTCATACACGTAATCTTCGAAGTCATCGTAAGCGAAGTTCGAGTAGCCAGCGTCGGGGTAGTCGAAGTTCGTGTAGCCGGCATCCGGATAGGAGAAGTTGGTGTAGCCAGCGTCGGGGTAGTCGAAGTTCGTGTAGCCGGCATCCGGATAGGAGAAGTTGGTGTAGCCAGCGTCGGGGTAGCTGAATTCGGTATAGCCCGGGCTGCCATCGCTGCCGACGGAATAATCCGTATAACCGGCATTTTCGTTGAACTGCGCATGCGCAAGGGTCGGAAGAACAAGGCTACCAAATGCAAAAACGCCGACGATAGCAAGAAGCATTGTCGGAGCAATATGATTTTCCAAGGTGATGTGATTCATAGGTTACGTTAACTCTTGCACTGCTAATATCCTGTTAATAATCGGCATTATACTTATATTTTTTTCCTTGTCAAGTAATCGGATAGAGGGCGCGGAGGGGGTGCCTTTTTGCCAATCCCCCTCCACTCCGGCAGCATTATCGCGTCAATCGCACACCAGATGCTTGCAGGTGCGCCCCACGATGGCTGCGCGTTTGCAGAATCGCGGATTCCGGGTTTCCGCTAACCGCATGCGGTCGCATTTGAATATCGCGGCACGCTTAAGCGGAAGATTGCGGCAGATTTCCGCGAACGGCGGATAGCCGCGGATCTGCTGCCCCGACGGCAAAAACACCACGCCGTTTTTGTCGGCAACCGCTACGGGCGGATGCTCGAGACCGTCACGCGCGACGCAACCAGTACTCAGACGCAACGGCTGGCCGGGCTGTAGTGCGATTTGCGGATTCTGCTCTGCGATTGCTGCTCCCGAATTCGGAGCGAGAATCGCTACGATGGAAAAGACCAGTCTAAGCTTCGTCATGGCTTACTCCTTCGCCCCTCGGGCTGTGTACCCCACGCTGTGTGAGGCTATCGTGAAAGCCTGGCTAGATACCCTACTACCGGATATCCAATCAGGCAATAACGAAAACATTGGCGGGAGAGGACGAGGGTCACCCCATCCTCTCCGCCAATTCGAGCTATGCTGAACCGCTCAGTACGGCCATCAGACAAAGCTCAGTTGCGCACCCACTTGTTTTCGCAGCGGGTTGCACCCCACGCGCAATCGCCAACGCCCGGGACTGCCTGCTGCAGATGCCAGCCCTGCTTAGCGGCTTGGGTCTGCACGCTGGCATTAGGCAGAAGGCCGCCGGTGACGATGTACGGCCCATTGCCCTTCTTCTCACTCTCGGCCGCATCCTTCGCGGGCACCGGAGCCGCCGCCGGAGCCTTCGCGGGCGCCGGGACGTTGGTCACCGGAGGCGGAGCGCCGGCCAGGGTGTCCGACTGTTTCTGCACCGGGTTCGTGTAGATGAACACGGCGAGCAGCAGGACGGCGGCAGCGGCGGCGGCATAAGGCCACCGCACGTCGAAACGCTTTGCCGGCGGCTCGGGCTTCGGATCCTGCGCAATGTGCGCCGGCTCCGCATCCTTGAGCGGCGTGGCGTCCTTGATGCCGGCAGCGACAGCCGCTTTGATACGGTCGTCGATGGTCGGCTTCGAGTCTTTCTTGGACGGCTTCGGGGTCGTTTTCTTCGGGGTCGTTGCCATGGTGCCCTCCTAGGGCTGGTTGGCTGGGTTGAAGTTCTTCAAAGAGCGCGTCCCACCTGGGACAACGCCCTAGGTGGCTGACTTGTTAGCATTATATCACCAGCAACGTGATTGTCAAGCCCTTTTCTGGGCTCAACAGAGGCCTTATTTCGCAAATGTAACTGCGTGGCCTGATTCGACGGCATAGCCGACTTCTACAGGATGCCCGACGGACACGGCATGTCCCACACTTACCGCACGGCCTGCGGATGCCGCGCGGCCAACGGAGACGGCGTGACCGATATTCACTGCATGGCCCACCTCTACCCCCTGCCCGACGCTCACGAGTGCAAAAAGTTTTCCCGGTCCGAAGAGGTCCACGGCATGCGCGATATCAACGATATGCCCGACTTCTACGGGGTGCGCGACATCAACGACACGGCCGACGTCCACCGGATATCCGACAGGGACGGGATAAGCTACGTTTACGATATGGCCCACATAGACGGGATGCGCCACGTTCACTCCATATCCGACGCCGATGGGATAACCGACCTTCACTCCGTAGCCGACGCCGATGGGATAGCCAGTGGAAGCGCCGTAGCCGGTAGACGCGGGGTAGCCGACACCGGTCGGATAGCCGGCTGTCGTCGGATAGCCGAGAGGTACCGCATAGCCGTACACGTCGTGCTCAGGCGGGTCGGTGATGGCAGCGTATGCGAACCCCGCCACAGGCGGGGCGAGCGGCGCGAAGCCGGCGCAGATAACGAGCGCAAGTATTACAAGCCCTTTTTTCATAGGATATCGGTGCTTGCAATGCCAACGAAATCCGCTTCGACGACGAAGCGCGCGCTTTTACCCGTGAGAATGTCGCAGGTCGTGAGCGTGAGCTTCGTACCCTGTGCCGCCGAGAGGTCAATGACGGTCTCTACATCTACCGAGCGCACAGAGGTGACCGAGTAGAGATACTCAACGCCACCTCCTTCGACCGAAATTGAATCGCCCGGCTTCAGCTCCGAGATGCGGTTGAACACTTTGTACATCGGGTTGCGGACGACGCGGTAGGTGGACGAGTGCCCGAATATAAGCATGTTGCCGGGCACGCCGAGCTTTGCCGAATCCACGTAGCGTGTAGGGCTCTTCAATATGGAGAGGGCGAGGGCGTCTATATCGCGCGTGTCAGGATTTTGGATAACCGCGTCGAGCCCTATCGCGGCACTCTTGATGCGCTCCGGAAGAATGCCTTGCGGTGCCGCGGGAGATTCTCCTGTCGTTTTGTACAGTTCGCTCAGTTGCGGAAGGTCTGAGAGCGCGACCGCCCCACGCGGGCTTTCGGTCTGCGGAGGAATGCCGTCAATGTAGGACGGAACGAAGCCGATAGAGTCTGCGGCGCTCAGCGTGGTGAAAAAAATCATAACTACCGCGGCGAGAAAGACGCGCTTCGGAGGCTTATTGCTCTGTGCTTGCGTATCCATACGGAATTCTTAACACCGGATACGATACACCACAAATGCCTGTTTGTCAAATACCTCCTCTCGCACCTACTTGACAAACTACTCGATATATGTAAATATATCGCCCATGGCAGACACAACGACCACGAAGACAAGTGACACTCATGTAGTCACGACGCATACCCACGGGGAGCCGAAGGAGAGTTTGATATCAAATACGCTCGCTATTGTGGGCTTCATTATCGTCGTCGCTATCGTGCTGTGGGGACTCCTCCACCTCGCTTCCTTGGGCCAACCGTGGTTCTCTTCCCTCTTTGAATCTTTTGCGACTACTCCCGCCACTCAGCCCACCGTCATCCGTCCCTCGAATCCGCTAAACGCGGGTACGCTCGCTGTGAAGCAGACGGCTACCTCGACGCCGGCAGCAAAGCCCGCTTTGCGTCCCGTAGCACCCGTGGTACAAACCGGACCCGCGGACCTTTCGGTGAAAATACTTTCCGTCGAATCCGACGGCGTAGGCGGCGGCGTTGCCACATTCGATATCGGTAACGAAGGTCAGAGTTCCACCGGTGTCTACACCTTCACGGCACAGCTGCCGACCGCCGACGGGCGTACCTATAGTTCTACGGTACAAAGCTCACTTCTCCCCGGGGACCACATTGTGAACACGCTGCGCTTCTCGCAAGCCGTCTCCGGTATCTTCAGCGTCACCGTCACCCCGGGAACGAAAAACGAAGCGCGCACCGATAACAACTACGCATCCCGCCAAGTCTCGATGCCGTACATCGATTACAATTACAACCCACAGCCGTACTCGCAGTATCAGTACGGTTTCTAATGCAAATTCAAACCGCCCCGGGTTTCACCGGGGCGGTTTTTTTATATATCCAACGTAGCTTCCTTCGCGTGGCTTTGGATGAAAGACTTTCTCGCCGGGACGTCGGTGCCCATGAGCATGTCGAATACCATATCGGCCTCCTGTGCGTCTTCAATGCCCACCTGCAGAAGAATACGTCGCGCCGGATCCATCGTGGTCTCCCACAACTCTTCGGAGTTCATTTCGCCGAGACCCTTGTAGCGTTGTACCGAAACTCTCAAGTTCTTAGTTTTTAGTTTTGAGTTGTTAGTTTCATTCTCCTTAGCCCCCTCTTCGCTATCAACTACCAACTCACTACTGTCAACTTCCTCCAGCGGCAAGTCTTTACCGACGAGCTTGATGCGCTCTTCGTCGGAATATGCGTAATGAATCTCTTTCCCCTTGCGCACCTTGAAAAGCGGCGGCTGTGCGATGTAGAGGAATCCGCCGTCTACGACGGGCTTGAAGTGGCGGAAGAAGAGCGTCAGCAGAAGCGTGCGGATGTGCGCCCCGTCCACGTCGGCATCTGTCGCGATAATTATCTTGTGATAGCGCAATTTGGTGACGTCGAAGATGTCGCCTATCGCGGTGCCAAGCGCCACCACAAGATTGCGTATTTGCTCCGAAGCGAGCATTTTGTCGATGCGAGCGCGCTCGATGTTGAGAATCTTCCCACGCAACGGAAGTACCGCCTGAATGCGGCGGTCGCGGCCCATTTTGGCGGTACCACCTGCCGAATCTCCCTCGACGATGAACAGTTCGGATTCGGAAGCATCTTTGGTCTGACAATCGGCAAGTTTGCCCGGCAGTGTCATACCGTCCAGAGCACCTTTGCGCATAATGCTGTCCTTGGCGGCCTTTGCGGCTTTGCGCGCCTTCATGGCGAGCGTGATTTTCCCGAATATCGCACGCGCCTCTTCCGGATGCTCCTCGAGGAACGCGTTGAAGGCTTCTCCGAAAACCGCCTCAGTCGCGCCACGAGCTTCCACAGAGCCGAGTTTGCCCTTGGTCTGACCTTCGAATTGTATCTCTCGTAATTTCACTGACACGACTGCCGTAAGTCCTTCCAGCGCGTCGTCACCGGTGAAGTTGTCGCTCTCTTTTCCTCCGGAGGAGGATCCGCCTTTGGCGGAGCCGTTTCCATTATGGGAGTTCAACGTGCGCGTGAGCGCTGTCTTGAATCCGGTGATGTGCGTACCGCCTTCGGCGTTGTAGATGTTGTTGGCGAATGCGGAGATGCGCGAGGTGATGTCGTCGACATACTGCAATGCGACTTCTACGTGCACGCCATCCTGTTCCTTCTCGACATAAAAGACAGTCTTGTGGACGGTCTCGAGGTGATGATTCTGGAATGAGACGAGACTGCGCAAGCCACCCTCGAAGTAAAATGTAACGGACGGTGCGTCGAGCCCGAGCTCGCGCAGATAAAATACTTCTTCATCTTTTCCTCCGCCAGCCGGCGGACTCACTTTGCCCTCGGCCGTAGCCCCACGGGCGCGGCGCAAGTCGAGTATCGAGACGCGGAGCCCTTTGACCAAATACGCCTGTTGGCGCATGTGGGAGACGATGGTGTCCCAGTTCAATTCCCTGTCGGGGAATATGGAGCCGTCGGATTGGAAAGTGATGATGGTGCCGTGCAATTTTGAGGTGCCGATTTTCTTGGTCTTCCCGACCGGTTTGCCGCCGTTCTTATATTCCTGGACATACTGCCCGCCGTCGCGGTGCACCTCCGCGCGCAGGTGTGTTGATAGTGCGTTCACCACGGAGACTCCGACGCCGTGCAGGCCGCCCGAAACTTTGTATCCTTCACCGCCGAATTTCCCTCCGGCGTGGAGCATCGTCATGACCGTCTCAAGTGTCGAGACTTTGGTCTTGGGATGTATCTCTACCGGGATGCCGCGGCCGTTGTCGGCGACGCGCACGCGATTGTCCGGCAAAAGAGCAATCTCGACATCATTGGCGAAATCGCCCATCGCTTCGTCGCGTGAGTTGTCGAAGACTTCCCAGATGAGATGGTGGAGGCCCGAGGTACCAGTGGTACCGATGTACATGCCCGGCCTTCGGCGCACCGCTTCCAATCCCTCGAGGACGGTAATGTCAGAGGCTCCATAGGAGCCTGTTTTTGCCGCCTTTTCGGGGGCCTTTTTTGCCTTCTTTTCAGCCATATTTAGTGGATTCATTGTATCAAAAAACAATACCTTTGCATAGCCCCAAAAGGTGTATATAGTGCGCACGGGCTCCCAGTTCTGAGGCGCCCATTTCGACTGCTCAGGAGCAAAAGATGCGGAAAGTTCTGCAGAAGATACCTGTGTTCGCCTGGGTATTGTCCCTGGCAGCCACCCTGATGACTGGCGTCTGGTTCGGCCTTCCAACCATTGCGCGCAACGTTAAAGTCGACTGCACGGTCAGCGCGAGCGGCGAGACCGCCCACTGCTTAAGGACCAAGGTGGTTTGGCTGACGGTTCTGCAAAAGAAGGGCGCTCGGCAAAACCTCGCGCCGGACGACGTTGTATCCTGCGAATGGTCGGTAATTCCCATGGGATACACGCTGTATCCGATGAGTGACGAACCCGAATCTTGCGATTCGGAAACGAAATGGAAGGCCCAGGGCATGTCCCTGGGCTTTCACTATCTAACTTCCCACCCCTTTCCTTTCACCGCCGCGTACACCTTTTCCATGACAGCGTTCACTTCCGCATCGGTAAGCGTCTTTTCAAATGATTGGAATACGAGGCGAAATGCGAGCGAGGTTTTGTCGCCCTTTTTGAATTCATCGAATTTCTCGCTTCGGAGTAAAAGCTGCCCCGCTTGCGCGCGAATGACCAAGAGTACTGCGTCCGGCTCCGTCCCCGCGGGTGTCCAGAGCGCGATATCGCGCACGATGAACGGATAGCGGGAGAAAGGCTGGTAACGCTCGGTATTCGATATCGGCAGTTCCTCGTACCCACGAGGCGTCGCCTCGTGGGTTTCGAGGGCAAATTCACGCACGCCGGAGGTATCAGCAGTGCCAAGCATTACCG
>Ga0155400_108_pt1 | contig 9397 bp, 12 predicted proteins | sample RifCSPhighO2_02_FD_106368 | JGI IMG/M metagenome (GOLD analysis project Ga0155400, IMG submission 106368) | Candidatus Kaiserbacteria bacterium RIFCSPHIGHO2_02_FULL_55_20
GAGCTTCGGGAGCTACACGCTCTTCCTCGCATTTTCGCTCCGTGACCTCGACAAAAGTATCTTCAGGTACAACTTCTTTTCTAATTCCTACCTCATCGGCGGCGTCGCTATCGGCATCACGCTCATGCTGCTCGCCATTTATGTGCCGCTCCTCCAAGGCGTGCTTGGCACGGTGGCACTTCCTGCAATCTGGCTCGCGGGTGTCGTACTCGTCGGCTTGCTCAACATGACGGCCATCGAGCTCGGCAAGGCGCTCTTCCGGCGGAGGACATGAGATAATGCGCGGGTGATATACGACTACCACGTCGTTTTTGCTGTTGCCGGTTCTGCGCTCGGATTGTTGAGCTTCGTCTTCTACTTCAAAGACATTTTCAGAGGACTAACCAAACCGCACATATTCACCTGGATAGTGTGGACGCTCCTTACAGGGCTTACCTCTTTAATCCAATTTAGCGAGGGCGGCGGGGCGGGCGCCTGGGTAGCGGGAGTGGAGTCGTTAAGTTGCTTAGGGGTCGCACTTTTGGCGTATTCAAGGGGAGAGAAAAATATAACCCGCGTTGACTGGATTTGTTTCGGCGGCGCACTCCTCGCGACTGGCATGTGGCTTTTGGCCGACCAGCCGCTTGCGGCTATCCTCTTGGTCATAGGTGCGGATGCGCTCGGCTTCGCGCCGACGTTCCGCAAGTCGTATTGGAGACCGCACGAAGAAACCGTCTCAATGTATACGCTCAGCGCATCGCATTGGATATTTTCCATTATCGCCCTACAGGTGCTTACGTTGACGACCGTGCTGTACCCCGCTGTCATCACTATGCTGGACCTGACACTTGTTGCCACACTGCTCATTCGCCGGAAACAACTTTTATGACGTACGATTACCAAACAGTGCTTGGCATCTTGGCCGTCGTTGTCGGCATCATAGGCTACGTCCCTTATTATCGGGACGTTTTGCGCGGTGCCACAAAGCCGCATCCATTTTCCTGGATTGGATTCGCGCTTCTCTTGGGTATTACTTTTTTTGCGCAAGTGGTAACAGGCGCAGGCCCCGGGGCGTGGGTCAACGGCATAAGTGCGCTTGGGGTTCTTGGTATCGCGATTTTAGCGCTCGCGAAAGGGGAACGGGACATAACGGTTTTCGATTGGTTCTGTTTTGGAGGCGCACTTCTTGGAATTGTTCTGTGGCGTGTCACAAGCAATCCTCTCACGGCTGTTGTCATCGTTACGGTGACTGATATGGTCGCCTTTGCGCCGACGTATCGAAAGGCGTACCTCAAACCATCCGAGGAAACCGCAAGTCTGTTCGTGCTGGCGTCGGTAAAATACCTCATCAGCCTGTTTGCGCTCACTTCACTTAGTCTCACGACCGCCCTCTTCCCGGTCTCGCTCATCGTATCGAACGGCGCCTTGGTGTGGATGCTTTGGTATCGCCGCAGACGGCTCAACGTATGACATACGACTATCACATCGTTTTCGGGGTACTCAGCGTTCTGCTGGGGCTTTTCGGCTACGGGCTGTATTTCAGGAGTATTTTCGGCGGTACTACCAAGCCGCACGTTTTTACATGGCTTGTGTACTTTCTCATCGACATCATTGTATTCACGGCTCAAGTGCTGAATGGTGCCGGCCCCGGCGCATGGGTGACATTCACGGGCGTGGTCGGTACGTTCTGCGTCGCGGTGGTCGCGCTCAAGCGGGGCGAAAAACACATTACGTGGAGCGACTGGGCAAGCTTCGTCGCCGCATTATGTGCGATTGTCCTCTGGCGTCTGACGAGCGATGCGCTTATCGCGGTCGTCATTTCGGCTCTTATCAACTTTCTGGCCATGTTGCCGACCTTCAGGAAATCATACGGAAAGCCGCAGGAGGAGTCTGTCAGCATTTGGCTCGTCGATTTTGTCCGTTTCTTCCTGAGCATCATCGCACTTTCGACGCTGAGCTTTACAACCGCGCTGTTCCCGTCGGCAGTCGTCATCGGCAACGCCTCGCTTATTGCAATGATACTCGTTCGTCGCCGGCAATTGGCGAAACGGTAGGGAGGCGATACAATAGCCCCCAATGGCCCTGAGGAATTTTAGGCAGCTCTTGGAAGCCCAATGGGAAAAGGGTAAGTTCCTCTGTGTGGGGCTCGATAGCGATTTAGATAAAATCCCGGAGTCTGCGCACATAGACGGCACAAGAGAAAGCATTGTGTATTTCAACCGCGCCATCGTGGATGCGACGAAGGACCTCGTGTGCTCGTATAAGCCGAACCCTGCGTTCTATGAAGCACACGGCGACGAAGGCTGGCAAGCTTTGCGCGAGACCATTCAATACATACACGAAGTCGCACCCGATGTAGCCGTTATCCTTGACGCGAAGCGAGCGGACATCGGTAACACGAATGAAGCATACGCGAAATCCGCCTTCGAGCATTTACACGCGGACGCAATCACCGTCAATCCGTATCTCGGAAGCGAGCCGCTCGCGCCGTTTTTCGACCGCAAGGATAAGGGGGTCATCGTTTTATGCCACACGTCAAATCCCGGCGCGGGTGAAATCCAGAATTTGATGGTGGAAGGTGAACCTCTCTACAAAGTCATTGCCCGGCTCGCGACCACGAAGTGGAACGGCAACGGAAATTGTTGTCTCATGGTCGGGGCCACGTATCCCGATAAACTTGCCGAAGTGCGCAAGATTGCGGCTGATATGCCGATACTGATAGCGGGCGTCGGCGCGCAGAACGGCGACCTTGAAAAGACCGTTCGCGCGGGGCTCGCAGGAAGAAAAGGACTTATGGTCAATGCATCGCGTTCCATTATCTTTACATCAAGCGGAGCGGACTTTGCCGAGAGGGCGCGGGAGAAAGCCACAGAGCTCGATAGCGCAATTCGCGCGACGTTGTAGAATACCTGGAATATGATGAACGAAGACGAAGTGCTTGAATTGTTACAGAAAGTAGGCGCATTTCGAGCCGGCCACTTTGTCTTCGTGTCCGGCCTGCATGCGGACACGTATGTCAACAAGAACGCGATGTATCCCTATACGCGTGAAATGTCCAGGCTGTGCCGGAGCATTGCCGAGGGGTTCGTGGGCAAAAATGTCGATGTGGTCGTCGGCCCCGCGACGGGCGGCATCATTCTCTCGCAGTGGGTCGCCTATCACTTGTCGGAATTGGAGGGACGAGAAGTGTACAGTACCTATGCGGACAAAGACGGCGACGGATTCGTCATCAAGCGCGGGTACGATGAACTCATAAAAGGCAAGAACGTCCTCGTTGTCGAAGACCTCGTAACCACCGGCGGTTCGCTGCGCAAGGTAATTGAAACGGCGCGCACAATCGGTGCCAACGTCGTCGGCGCGGTCGCTATCTGTAATCGCGGAGAAGTGACAAAAGAAGCAATCGGCAATCCGCCGGAATTTGTCTCGCTTCTTACCGTACACCTCGAACAGTGGCCGGAATCGGAGTGCGAATTGTGCCAAGGTAACATTCCGGTCAACACCGACATCGGACACGGCAAGGATTTTCTGGCGAAGAAAGCGCAGTAGTCGTCATCTTTTCTTCATTTGGCACGGTGGTATACTCCATGACACGTTAGAAATTAATCGCGTAAGTATAGATTTTTTGTATGTCACAAAACGGATGGATAGCAATTATAGTCGGGCTCCTCATTATCGCGGCAGGCGCCTGGTGGTTTACAAGTCAGCCGGCGGCAGCGCCCGCAGCGGATAATGCAACGCAGCCAAGCGGTGAGACAAGCACAGCGCAAACCGGCGACACGGGAGTACAGGTCGGGGTGGATGCGAATGTAAACACAGCACCGGTGACGGCGACCATCACTTACAGCGGCAGCGCTTTCTCGCCGTCGCAAGTGACGATTAAGAAGGGCGGCACCGTCACGTGGAAGAATGCGAGCAGCGGCAACATGTGGGTGGCTTCAGCTCAGCACCCGACGCACATCGTGTACAGCGGTACGTCACGCACAGAACACTGCCCTGATACTGCGGGTACGGCGTTTGACCAGTGTGTGGGCGGGGGAGATTACTCCTTCACCTTTACAAAGACGGGTACGTGGGGCTTTCACGACCACATCAACCCAAGCGCGTTCGGCAAAGTGGTGGTGGTGGAGTAACCGCTCGACGCGGTGTGCCTCTCGAAAAACACGCGTCGCCGTCTGCTGACGGCGCTGCTCTTCTCGGCGCCGTCGCGCCTCCGAAGGGCTTTTCTCAAGGCACACCGCGTCTCGCGTAATTATGTTGGAGAGGGTAGAATACGAAACATGCAGAACAGCGATTTTCCCGACTCGTTGATACTGAAATTGAAGCAAGCTGAGGTCTTGCGCTACGGCGAGAATCCGCATCAGGGCGGGGCGCTCTACCTGAATCCGGATGATAAGCGGCCGGGTGTCGCCACGGCGCGCAAAATACAGGGCAAGGAGCTTAGCTACAACAATCTGCAGGACGCCGACACGGCGTTTGAATGTGTCGCGGAATTCGACGAGCCTGCCTGCGTCATCGTCAAGCATATGAATCCGTGCGGCGTTGCCGTAGGCGAGAGCGTGCACGAGGCGTACCTGCGGGCCTTTGCATGTGACAAAGTATCGGCGTTCGGCGGGATTGTGGCACTCAACTCCAAGCTGACGGCCGTTCTCGCGACGGAGCTGGTGCAGATATTCCTCGAAGTCGTCATTGCGCCCGACGCCGAAGAAGACGCCCTCCGCATCCTCTCCGCCAAGCCGAACGTCCGGGTCCTTCTGACCGGAGGCATGCCCGACCCTGCTCAAAAGAGACTCACGATGCGCTCCATCGCCGGGGGAATTTTGGTGCAGAATGCCGACGATATGGTTTTCGACGGCGAGGTAAAAACGGTCACGAAACGTGCGCCGACCGCCGAAGAACTTTCCGACATGATGTTTGCTTTCACCGTCTGCAAACACGTGAAATCCAACGCGATAATTTACGCAAAAAACGGCGCGACGGTCGGCATTGGCGCGGGCCAAATGAGCCGTATCGTGAGTGCCAAAATCGCGGCGATGAAAGCGGAGGAAGGGAATATTTCACTGAAGGGAAGTGTAATGGCCTCCGACGCTTTCTTTCCGTTCCCCGATTGTGTGGAGGAAGCCGCGCGCGTGGGTGCGACCGCGATAATCCAACCGGGCGGCTCGCTCAAAGACCAAGATTCGATTGATGCCGCAGACAAAGCGAACATCGCGATGGTCACAACCGGCATCCGGCATTTCAGGCACTAAACTTCGATGCTATAAGTACGCTATAGCGTAAAAATAGCACGGCCAGACATGTGCAGGTCAGACCTGCACAACTCTGCTCGCAGACTTATTTCCAAAGGCCGAATTCTTTTGTCAGTTGTTTGACTTGTTGGTTTTCACCGAACATTCCGATGCCGAGATACTCCACTTCCGATTCCGCTTTTTTACTAAGGGCCATTTGCAATTCTGCGTCATCGCTCAAGTCGAGCATTTCGCGGACGAACGCAAGATGGGGAAGTTGTGCCGCCTGTATTCCGGATAAGAGCAGTCGGAGTTCTTCGCTGCTCGTAGCTCGAAGAACGATTATCGGATATTGTGAATTGCGCGGTATTGAAACTCCATCTTTCGTCGTGAAAGAATCACCCGTGTCGAATTGTTCCACCGTGCGCCCAAGCTTGGCGGCTATATGCGCGATGGTATTCGTAATCTGCCACGGCTCAAGATCGTGACGGACGACAATGGCAAATCGTTTTGAAAAATCTTGTCCCATGTTTCGAACAGTATACCCGATACCTTAAAAAGTTTTGCCGCCCCATTACCCGGGGGCGGCCTTGGCGGGAACCAGGAGCGTCAGCGGAACGTGGACATTATCTGTCCCCGAAAATTCCGCAAATTCTCCTTTCAGGCAGGCTCCATCACGGCTCAAGCCCATCACTTGATGAGACTTGGCACCGGGAAGAAGGATCTGAATTTGGTCGATTACTTGCTTGTTCGCGTTTCCGCAATCATCCATCCTTAATCTGACCTCGAGACCTTTGGCGATTTGTGCCGAATGGTCCGGACATCCGTTGGGAAGAGGATGGGCGGAGAAGTAAGAATGATTTGCGCGGGGCATCTGAGTCGGCCTTCGTGTTATCGCAGGGCTCCACCTGCCTATGTACAAGGGTAGGGAACATGAAGAAATAAGCCAAATTCTTGGGGGATAGTTACAAATATGTAACAATTTGTTATATTCCTGACATGAGAACCATAAGCCAGGCCGTTGAGGAGATAATTCAGCGCACGCCGTTCCTTGCCGAGACGATGGCCGAGGGCATCGCGAATAATGCCCAAATAGCCCGCAAGATACGACCGGATGTCGAAAAGCGTCTGTATGAGAAAGTCTCAGAAGCCGCTATCGCAATGGCGCTTCACCGCATCGCCAAAAGAGCCCCGCAGAATCTGTACAGCGCGAAGCTCGTCAAGAAAATGAACGACCTCACGGTACGCTCCAATCTCGTCGAATTTGTGTGCGCCAATTCCGCCGCTTTACCCAGAGTCCTCGATGTGCTTTCAAAAAGTGCGTCGAAACGCAAGGATACCTTTCTCAACTTTTCGCGCGGGCTCCACGAGTCGCTCATCATCGTAAGCTCGGAATTCGGGCCGGAGGTGACCGAAGCGCTCGCCCACGAGAAACATATTAAAAAAATCGGCAACCTCTCGGCGATAACGATGCGAATGCCGGAAGAGAGTCTCACCGTGCCGGGCATGTACTACCCGATACTGAAAGCCCTCGCGACCGAGAGTATCAGTTTCGTCGAAATTATGTCTGTGCGCACGGAATTAAGCATCATTTTTGACAACGCCGACATCGACCGCGCATTTTCGGTGCTAAAACGCATCACTTCATAAAATATATGAGACCGGCGGGATTGGACCGACGGTCTCAAAAGTTTATACGGCAGACCAATGCACGCGTGTCAGTTATGCGTCCTGAAGAATGACCTGCGCTTCTTCAGTTGCCGCCTGACGAACCCGTCCTAGTTCCGCGCGTTCTTCATCAGCTGCGATTTGCTCCGGTGTACGATGAGCATGCATCAGCTCTTGCCAGCGAAGCACGACATGGTTTTTTGGCAGCTTATACAGGCGAATATTGGTGAGGTTGCCGCTGTAGTTCTTCACCATGATGATTAATCTGGCCCTATCAGCCGTTCCTCCGAGGCTTAAAAGAGCTCCGTAGATTCCATGGTGGAGTTCGCTGTGAGGTCCGCGGACAGAGCGAAGCAGCACCCCCTTCTTCGTCACGAGATAGCACTCATCGGCCAGGTATTGCTTGTGCTCCGTAAAGAGCAACCCGATCTCTGTTGTAAGCGATATGCCCTTCTGCTCCTTCCTTGCAGGATCCGATGTCCGAGCCCTCAGCGGGATGAATTGCTCCAACCAACACATAGTTGCCAGATACCCTTCGTCCTTGGGCGAACAATCTTTGCGGTTAGTTCCGACGAACGGTCCGCGAACGAAATTTCTTGCCCATATGCGTAACATTCCCATTTGTAGCCTCCTGCGGCACAGCCGCTTTTCGATACAGGCACAGCCCGTATCTAGGTTGGGTACTTCTACAGGCACAGCCTGTAAAAGGATGCCAAAGAACAGGCACCGCAGGCACTGTACGTGCGTTGCTGAAGGTCGTCAAACAATATTAAATCCCCTGTTCCTTTGTGCGCAGGGACATGTAAATGTCCTCAAGCGCTTTGACGGCGTCGCCTGCGGCTATGTTGTTCTGGTGGTAGAGACCGTCCGTGCAATCGCCCGCCGCCCAGACGCGCGGGTGCGATGTCTGATGGGTGCGGGGGTCCACTTTGATTTGTTTGACCGCGTTCATCTCCAAGGCCGAACCTACCCATGCGGTGTTAGGGATGAGCCCGATTTCGACGAAGATGCCCTCAACCGGCAGAAGTTCCTCTTTACCGGTCAGGGAATCCTTCCAGCGCAAACCTGTGACAAACGTTTCTCCGACAACTTCGAGTATTTCGCTATTTTTGACCACACGCATTTTCGGATTTGCCAAAGCGGCATTGACCGATATCGCGTCGGCTCTGAAGGTGTCGGTGCGATTGAAAAGCGTCACTGTCTTGCAGTATGCAAGAAGCTGGAGCGCGGTCTCGAATGCGGCGTTGCCGCCGCCGATGACCGCCACGTCCTTATCGGCAAAAAGCGGACCATCACAGCTCGCACAGTAGGTGAGTCCCTTTTGGTCGTATTCTGCGGCTCCTTTCACTTCGAGTTTGCGACGGTTGGCACCCGTCGTTATGAGGACCGCCAACGCGACTACGGGCTCGCCTTTTGAAAGCGCTACCTCGACCGACGTGTCTTTCGGCGTAAGGCCTGTCGCACGAACAGGTGAGAGAATGGTCAAAAATTCGCCCGCGTATTGCATGACGTGTTTCTTCAAGCTGTCGGCAAGGTCGGCACCCGAAATACTCGGAGTACCTATCCAGTTCTGAATGTCGGTCGAGACGCCGCTCTGCCCGCCCCACTCTTCGAGTATCATCACGGTCTTGAGGCGCTTGCGAGCGGCGTAGACAGCTGCTGCGGCACCGGCCGGACCACCACCGATAATTGCCAATTCGTACATGAAGTTTACAGTTTACAGTGAACAGTCGACAGAGCAAAGCCGCCAGGTGGATTTCCTGCCTACTGCAAACTGACAACTGCCTACTTCCTTCGCAAGAAGGAGGGCAGTCCTCCCCAGCTATCGTCGTCCTCCTCTTCCGTCGCCTTTGTCGAGGCGGATGTCTTCGGAGCCTCGGATTTGGAGACATCACGTATCGAAGACTTTTCCTGCTTCTCGGATACTTCGGCGGTAATTTTCTTCATCTCCTCGCGCGCGCGCGGGTTGACCGGCGGCACATCCTGGTCTTTCTTGGCTACGATGCGCTGTGAGCCCGCAAAAAGCGTAGCGCGCTGACCTGCTTCCGGAAAACCGGTCGCAATAACCGTGACTCGGACTTGACCCTTCTTGAGCGTGTCGTCTGTGACGGCGCCGAAAATGACCTTGGCGTCCGGGTCGATAGCTTCGGTAATGACATTGGCCGCGTCCTGCACTTCGAGCATCCCGAGGTCTTCGCCGCCGGCGATAGAGAAGAGAACGCCCTTGGCTCCGTGGATAGAGACTTCGAGCAAGGGGGAGTTGATGGCTGCGCGCGCGGCCATTTCCGCCCGGTGCTCGCCGATAGCGGTGCCGATGCCCATGAGCGCGGAACCCGCGCCCTGCATGATGGCGCGCACGTCGGCGAAGTCGACGTTGATGATACCCGTCGTGGTGATGAGGTCGGAAATACCCTCGACGGCTTGTTTCAGGATGTCATCGCACATCGCGAAGGCGTTCTTGATGCCCGTTTCGCGGGAGACGATGGCGAGGAGTTTGTCGTTGGGGATGATGATGAGCGCGTCTA
>Ga0155400_109_pt1 | contig 7591 bp, 8 predicted proteins | sample RifCSPhighO2_02_FD_106368 | JGI IMG/M metagenome (GOLD analysis project Ga0155400, IMG submission 106368) | Candidatus Kaiserbacteria bacterium RIFCSPHIGHO2_02_FULL_55_20
ACACAGCTTGAAAGCTACGAGGCCTTTGCCGATGCAAAATCGGGAATGAAGTTTTTGCAGGACCTGTACCGCCACATCGTCAAAGAAACGTACGGCCGCTACACCTTCGAGATAGGTGAGCACACGGTCGACTTTGCGGAGGAGTGGCCGGAAATAGATTTTTGCACTGCTGTACAGAAAGAGTTCGGTATCGATGCTATTTCGTGCACCGAGGAAGAGGCGATTGAGGCCGCCAAAAGCGCGGGCGTTACCTTTGGGGAATCCTTCGGTCGTAAACCTACGGGTGAGACACCCAACAAAGCACGCGCGATAGATCACCTGTGGAAGAAAATCCGCAAGGGAATCGCGGGGCCCGCGTTTTTGAGGGGCGTGCCCGTGTACCTCTCTCCGCTTGCAAAGCAGATGATGCAGAGTCCTCTGAAAGCGGACCGCGTGCAGATACTCATCGCGGGGAGCGAGGTGGGCAACGGGTATAGCGAATTGAACGATCCGCAAGACCAACGTGCACGGTTCGAAGAACAGCAAAAATTGCGCGATGCGGGCGATGATGAGGCACAGCGATTGGACGAAGATTACATCCGCGCCATGGAATTCGGCATGCCCCCGGCATTCGGCTTCGGCGTCTCCGAGCGACTCTTTTCCTTCCTCGAAAATAGGCCTGCCCACGAAGCGCAATTATTTCCTCTTCTGCGTCCCAAATCGGAATGAAAACTGTTTACGGTGAGCAAAGTCGAACCGCGGTGTTTGGCGGCGGATGTTTCTGGTGTACGGAGGCTATTTTTCAAATGCTCAAGGGTGTTGAGAAAGTTGAGCCCGGTTATGCGGGTGGTTCGACAGGCTCACCACAAGCGGCACCCACATACGAACAGGTCAGTTCGGGGACAACGGGGCACGCAGAGGTAATTCGTGTCACCTACGACCCTGCAATAATTTCGTACGAAGACCTCCTGACCGTCTTTTTCGGCTCGCACGACCCGACGACGCCGAATCGCCAAGGCGCGGATGTCGGGAAGCAGTACCGCTCGGTCATTTTTGTCGCGGACGAAAATGAGGAACAAGAGGCACGAGCCAAGATTCAAGAAATACAAGAAAGCCTGAAAGACGGAACCCGTGTCGTCACCCAGGTCATCCCGCTTGCCACGTTCTACGTGGCGGAGGAGTATCACCGGAATTATTTCAAAGAGAATACCAGCGCGCCGTACTGTCAGCTCATCATCGAGCCGAAGATAGAGAAGGTGCGGAAGCGGTTCGCAGAACTGGTAAAAGAATAGGAGGACCCCATTAAGTAATCAAAACATTGACAATGTTGTATTTTGCTGTATATTGTAGAGAGTAGGGAATCGGCTAGAGCCCCTCAAACTAAAACTCTCCAAACAGCGCTGCCTCGGTAGCGGTTGTTTGGGGTTCTTACGATTTCCTACAAATCCCAATCAACCCACAGCCGCGTCTGACGCGGTTCTTTCAAATGGAGACACGCATGACTCAAATATCTCGGAAGAGAATCCCTGAGAAGGTCATTGGGGTCATCAAAAAGATCCCATACTACATTGCCTACGTCGACTGTCTTGTCGTGATGGCGGTAACATTTATCGCGGGAGGCGGTTCACTCGTGGTGATAGGGGTCAATTCACTGACGACGGTCATGTATTTTCCTGAAATCTCCTTCTGGCAGCCGATAGGTAGTTTCGTTGTCGGTCTTCCCGCGTGGATACTTGGATTCAAGGAGCTTCACCGCATCTGGATGGAGGATGTGGGGGAGTAGAAAAGATGAAGAGCCGCGGCGCGAATGCTCGGCTCTCTTTCTTTTTATACATCAACGCACGTGTTCGAGTTTCTTGATACGGGTTTCGTGATTGATGAGGGTCACCGCGTCCTTGTCGACAGCTTTTTCTTGCGCTTCGATATTTTCTTTGATGTCGGCGACGTTCCGCTTCACCTCGCGCATGTCAACTCGAAGTTCACGTACATCGTCTTTCAATCCCTCGACATCTCTTTTGAACATATGGCTATCTACCCGCAGTTCCCCCATATCTGCTTTCAACTCCTCGAAACCCTCTGCCACGAGCGTTGCGAGTTTTTCTATCGAATCTATTTTCTTTCCTTTTGCCATAGCTAGGCAGTGTAGCATGTCGGTTTTTATCGGCAGGTGTGTACAAGGAGCGGCTTTGATACACTAACCGCATGGCCAAAAATACAGTCATTGTCATAAGCCGTAATCAGGAGGAATACGAGCGCCGGCTGAAAGCGCTCAACCTTCCGGACCTGGAGATACTTGCCCCGCGCGACGCCGATGGGATACGGCAAAACATAGAACGGGCAAATATCATGCTTGCGAATCCTCCGCTTGCAAAGAACTACATCAACGACGCGGAGAACGTAAAGTGGATGCAATCCACCTACGCAGGCGTTGATGCGATGAATGCGGAGGGCCTGCGCAAGGATTATGTACTTACAAACATCCGCGAAGTGTACGGTCCGCCGCTAGCCGAATACACATTCGCATACATCCTCGCATTCAGGAAGGAAATATCGGAAAACCGCGCCTATCAAAAGGAACACCTATGGAAACAACGGTTGGCGGGAATGATATCGGGGCAAACGCTGTGTGTCGTCGGCGCAGGCTCAATAGGCAAGGAAATCGCGAAAATCGGTAAGGCATTTGGCATGCGCACCATCGGTTACCGCTCCACAAATCAGCCGATCGAGTTCTTCGATGAAATATATGCCGGCGACCTCAAACAATGTGTTGCACTTGGCGATTACGTCGTCAGTGTGCTTCCCAACACGAAGCAAACTGATGATATATTCAACGCGGAAGTATTCGCCTCGATGAAGAATACGGCGGTCTTCATAAATATTGGACGCGGCAATGCGGTCAACGAGGTAGACCTCATAGCGGCGCTCAAGGAGCGCAAAATCGCAAAAGCGGTGCTTGATGTCTTTAAGGCTGAGCCGTTGCCCGCTGATAGCCCTCTCTGGAATACGGGAAATCTTTACCTCACGCCGCACATGGCCGGATATATTTTTAACGACAGAGAGCTCGAAATATTTGCCGAGAATTACCGCAGATTTTGCGCGGGCGAGGACCTTATGTACCGTGTGGATTTTGCAAAAGGGTATTAATCATGAAAAGAGAAGAATTCGAGAAGTTGGTCTCCGCGGGATATGAAAAGCTGCCGCAGTGGGTGCGGGAGAAGATAAAGAACGTTGCTCTGCTTGTGGAGGATGAGCCATCGAAGGAAGACAGGGAGGCGGAAGGTTTGGACGACGACGAGACGTTGCTCGGACTTTACAAGGGGATCCCGCTTTCCGCGCGCGGTGGAGAGTACGGAGTGGGGATGACGATGCCTGACACGATAACCTTGTATCAAATTCCCATCGAGGATGCTGCCGAGGAAGACGGCCTGCCCGCCGCTCAAGTGATAGCGGAAACCATTTGGCATGAATTTGCACATCATTTTGGCATGGACGAGCACGAGGTACAAACAAGACAAGAAACCCGAAACTCGAAGCCCGAAATCCGAAGAAACCAAGAAATTTAGAAATTTTAAACCAATTCGTGCTTAAGATTTTTTCGAATTTCGAAATTCGGATTTCGTGCTTTAATATACTGGTATGGCAAAACTGTCGGAAATCCTGAAATCGCGGGGCTACATATATCAGCACTCTTCGGAGAAGCTGGGGGAAATCACGGATGGCCCGAAGCGTACGGTGTACCTGGGGGTTGACCCGACCGCAGACTCAATCCACGTGGGCAATTTGGCCGCTTACATGCTCTTGCGGCGCTTCGCCGACGCGGGCCACAAAGTGATACTCCTCATCGGAGGCGGTACAGGGATGATAGGCGACCCAAAGCCCGATGTAGAGCGACCTCTCCTCAGCATTGAAGAAATCACCGCGCGCTCGGAGAAATTAAAAGTACAAGCTGAAAAAGTGCTCGGAGGTATCGAGGTACAGCTCGTGAATAACTATGATTGGCTGGGCTCTCTCGACCTCATCTCCTTCCTCCGCGATACGGGAAAATATTTCACCGTCAATTCGCTCATCAAGAAGGATGCAATCTCCGCCCGCATGAAAAGCGAAGAGGGGATTTCATTTACAGAATTTTCCTATCCCCTATTGCAGGCATACGATTTTTGGCACCTGTTCAAGAAACATAAGTGCGATGTCCAAATAGGCGGCTCCGACCAGTGGGGCAACATCGTCGCGGGCGTGGAGCTCATTCGCCGCAAGGAGAACAAGACAGCTTACGCGCTCACCATTCCCATCATCACGGACAAGGCAAGCGGCAAGAAATTCGGTAAAAGCGAAGGCAATGCGGTATGGCTCGACGCGGAGAAGACATCGCCGTACGCCTTCTACCAATTCTGGCTCGGAGCGAGCGACGAGAGTGTCACCGATTACCTCAAGCTCTTTACGCTTCTTTCCGACATGGAAATCGAGGCGGTGATGGAAATGCATCGTCGCGACGCGAAGCAGCACCACGCACACCACCTTTTGGCCCGTGAAGTAACGACGCTCGCACATGGCACAGAAGTGGCCGAAATGGTAGAAAAAGTCTCAAGCGCGCTTTTCGACGATGCGGGGCTGGGCGGTCTCGACGAGGGCGCCCTCGCAATGCTCAAAAATGCCGCACCTTCGCACGAAGTTACTGCGGGCGCCCTTATCGTCGATGTTCTCGTAGAAAGCAAGCTTGCGAGCTCGAAGCGTGAGGCGCGACTTTTTCTCAAAGATAAGGCCGTGAGCCTGAACGGCGAGGTGGTGACTGACGAGAAGCAAAAACTTGCCCCCGAAAATTTCTATAACAACGTCGCCCTCCTCAAGCGCGGCAAGAAAAACGTTTGTGTTTTGGTGTTGAAATAGAAAAGGGCAGCCAACCGCCGCCCTCTTTTAATCCGTGCCGTCGCGGTCGTCTTCATCGCGCGGGGTGAGTGGTTGCCAGAGTTCGCCCGGCGGACAGAGAAGTTTCGCGAACGTCCGGACAAACACATCGTCCTGACGCGCCTTCTTCTCTGCTCTCGCCCTCTCTTTAAGAGCTTTTCGTCGTTTTTTCGACATGTATGTTCCCTTGAACTGGATGCGCTGGGGCCAGACTAGCCGAAAAAGAATAAGTAGGCAACGTCCACAGATTCATGAAAAAAGTAATCCACAGGTTGAATATTCGGCAAAGGCGGGTATAGTACCCGCTTCGCGCGAAGATGTGGCATACAGTACTCCGTGCGGAATGCACCTGTTCCTGAAACAAAAGCCAAACCAAGGAGGTTAGCCTATCATGGCGAAAATGCCATTTGCTACAACTGGCGGCAAGTTACACAACGTTTGTCCGACATCCGGGCGCTTCGGCACCGAGACTGTCAGTGAACGGAACAACGCCAGGACAAAGGCAGCCAAACTCAACGCGGCTGGTCAACAGCAGCAAGAAGGGGTACCGAACCCCGATAATCCGGCGACTCAGGACGCCGGCAAAAAACAAGAGGAATAGCCGCAGCTGAGCTATTTCCAACTCAGGTTTCCGGTCGACGCTTCGCGGTGTCGGCCGGCTTTTTTATATGGCCGCAATCCTGTAAAGTGTCCCGATGAGTAAGTTCAAACTCAAATCCGGATACATTCCTGCAGGGGACCAGCCTGCGGCTATTACAGCACTTGTGGATGGGCTCAAGGCGGGCACTCGCGACCAGACGCTCCTTGGCGTCACGGGCTCGGGCAAGACCTTTACCGTAGCCAATGTGATTGAGAAGTGGCAAAAGCCCACGCTGGTCATCGCGCACAACAAGACGCTCGCGGCGCAGCTCGCCGCGGAGTATCGCGAATTCTTTCCCGACGCGGCGGTGCATTACTTCGTTTCGTACTACGATTACTACCAGCCGGAGGCATACATGCCGGTCACGGATACCTTCATCGAGAAAGAGGCGATGATTAACGAAGACATTGAACGCTTGCGGCACGCCGCGACGCAGGCGCTCCTTACGCGTCCCGACGTCATCGTGGTCGCCTCGGTCTCGTGCATCTACGGCTTAGGTAGTCCGATTGAATACCAAAAAGTGAATCTGAAAGTGACGAAGTGGGAGCCGATGACCCGCGCTACATTCGCGCGCAAACTCATCTCGATGTATTTCGAGCGCGTCGCAGGCGAGCTCACACCAGGGACATTCCGCGCGCTCGGTGCGGCTGTCGAACTCATGCCCGCAAGCGAGCGCATCGTCTACCGCATTGACCTCACGGGAGGAAAAGTGGCGAAAATCGAGGAAATAAGTGCGATAACGCGCGAGATAAAGCAAAAGCACGACGCGGTTTTCATTTATCCCGCCAAGCACTACGTGACACCAAAAGATGTCCAAGATGCGGCGCTCGCAGACATTGAATTGGAACTCGCGGAGCAGCTCAAGAAATTTAACGCCGCGGGCAAAATACTCGAAGCGGAACGTCTCAAGCGCCGCACGCGTCAGGATGTGTCTATGATACGTGAGTTCGGTTTCTGCAACGGCATCGAGAACTACTCGCGCCACTTTGACCGTCGTAAATCGGGCGAGCCGCCCTATACGCTGCTCTCATATTTTCCGAAGAATGCCGACGGTACCCCTAACTTCCTCACTGTCATTGACGAGTCCCACGTCACGGTGCCGCAGATAGGGGGCATGTACGCGGGTGACAGGGCCCGCAAAGACACGCTCGTCGAACACGGATTCCGTTTACCGAGCGCCGTCGACAACCGACCGCTTAATTTTGCCGAATTCGAACAACGCGTCGGGCAGACCATCTACACGAGCGCCACGCCCGGCAAATACGAGCTTGAACGAAGCGGAACGCCGATTTCTCAAGTCATCCGCCCGACAGGGCTCGTGGACCCGGAGATAATCGTTCGTCCCATCGTGGCGCGTGGTGACTTTGCCGGACAGGTTAAGGATTTTATTACCGAAGCCGAGATGGTAACCAAACGCGGCAGCCGCTCGATGGTCACCGTCCTTACCAAGAAAATGGCCGAAGACCTCACCACATTTCTTGCCGAGAAAAAGATAAAAGTCCGCTACATTCACAGCGATGTAAAGACGATTGAGCGCATCGAGATACTGACTGACTTCCGCAAAGGTGTTTTCGATGTGCTGGTCGGAGTGAACCTCTTGCGTGAAGGCCTCGATCTCCCCGAAGTGGAGCTCGTGGCGATACTTGATGCCGACAAAGAAGGATTTTTGCGCAGCGAGACATCCCTCATCCAGACGATAGGCCGTGCCGCCCGAAACGTGCTCGGGCGCGTCATCCTCTACGCGGATACGATGACGGGCTCGCTCGAGCGGGCGATAGGCGAGACGAACCGCAGGCGCGCGATACAGGAGCAGTACAACAAGAAACACAACATCACACCAAAAACGATTGAAAAGCGCATCCACGATATCGTCGGCGACATAGAGCGCACGCGCAATCGTGCCGTGGGCGAGCTCGCTGCGCTCGATACGGCAGCGTATGGTGGCGATGTGAAAAAGTTGATTAAAGACAAGAGAAACCAGATGCATGAAGCGGCTGATAAACTCGACTTCGAGACAGCGGCCCTTATCCGTGATGAAATACAGAAGTTGGAGGAGAAAGGCAGGAGGAA
>Ga0155400_131_pt2 | contig 5947 bp, 6 predicted proteins | sample RifCSPhighO2_02_FD_106368 | JGI IMG/M metagenome (GOLD analysis project Ga0155400, IMG submission 106368) | Candidatus Kaiserbacteria bacterium RIFCSPHIGHO2_02_FULL_55_20
TACCGTCTCGTGCGCTACGGCGTTCTGCTTGCGGGCGCGTAGCGAGGAGCCTGCGAAAGCGAGCGTGCTTGCCGTGCCTGCGCCTCCGAAGACATTGCGGGGCAGGTAGTAGACCGTGAGGTACGCACCGGCGGCTGCGAAGGAGATGAGCGAGAGCCAGTAGAGGGCGTTGCCCAAGAGGCCTGCGTCAAATCCGGTGTACGGAATCTGCGAGAGTGAGATGTACGAGCCTTGGACGGTGACGTACGCGGTGCAGGTTCTCGTACCGCCGTAGCCCGAGACTGTAAGCGTGTACATCGTGGAATTGTTGGGACGGACCGCGAGCGAGCCATTGATTGCGACTTGTCCGATGCCGTCCGAGAGCCATGCGCTAGAGGCACCGGTCGAAGACCACGAGAGGTACGAAGCCTGACCGTTCATGACCGAGCTCGGAGAGGCGGTAATCACACAGTAGGTGTTCTGGACCGGATACGTAGGATACGTCGGGTACACAGGGTAGGTCGGATAGACCGGCTGTTGCGGGTAGACGTACTGTACCGGGTAGGTCACAGGAGCCTGATAGACCGGTGTAACCTGGGCCGTGTTCACATTCGTGTTGACGTTGTTATTGTTGTTCGTGTTCACGATGTTAATCGGCTGCTGAGGCTGATACACCGGATACGGCTGCGGTTGAGGCTGCGGACGAGGTTGAGGCTGCGGACGAGGCTGGGGATAGCTCGGGTACGAAGGGGCGTAAGAAGTGCTCGGCGCGCGACCGAAGGAAGGCATCGAGAATGACGGCATCGAGGCGGAAGCAAACTGCGAGAAGCCTGAGGAACCGGACGAACGCTCGGTATACATTACACCCTCTTCGAGGATATATTGTTCGTAGCATCCGCATTCCTGGCTGTACTGGAGTCCGACATCATCAAGATAGTTCGCCGGGACATCGTCGAGATAGTTAACGGGAACGTCATCGAGATAGTTCGCGGGGACATCGTCGAGGTAGTTTGTACCGTAATCCCAACCACCACCGAGGTTGTAGTCAGTGCCATCGGGACCGTAATCCCAACCACCACCGAGGTTGTAGTCATCGGCGTGTACGATTGTGGCAAATGCGCCCATAACGGAAAACGCGATTGCAATCGCGAAACCAGTCAGAACGTATGAACTTTTTACAGATGTATTTGTCATAATCGTATAGATTTTTACTCTTTTACTGATAACTTGCTAATAACTCCTGGTAATGTGCTGATGTACTGAACCGCGGCATTATATCAAGCTTATTCCTGTTGTCAAGTATTTTGAAAGGAGGTCGCGGGAGCAAAAGTGATGCTTTTGCCCCCGCTTCCACCCGAGTTAGAGCGCGCTAGCTTTGGCGCTCCAGAACGACGATTGACTTGCCGCCGACCGTCAGCCACTTGCCGACGTAACGGTTGATTGGACCGATCTTGGTGCGTACCACCGGCTTATCCTTGATGGTCGTCACCTTGAACGGAACGATGGCCTCGAAGAACGATTTGCCATCGTACTCGACAGTTTTCTCGCCGCCGACGTAGTACCAGACGAAGTTCTTACCGGCGAAGGTGCATTCGTGCGCGAGGCGCACGGAATTCCCATCGCGACGGGCGTCGGCCGGGTCGATCTGCGTATCGAGCGTGAAGGTCGGCGTCTTGCCGTCGGGGACGGAGAAGCCAGCCACCGGAAGCAGAACCGCGACATTTTCGTAGCCATCGCCCGCAACGTGCAAGCGCTCGATTTGCTTGCAGTTCTTGCTCGGGTCGAAAGTCTGGGCGAGAACCGGCGCGGTGCCGATGGCGAGGCCGACAATGAAGGCGGCCAACGAAACAACTTTGCGCATGGGAGTTATCCTCGGGTTTGTCCTTCCCCTATCTCTTCGCAGAGGGGTTGGAATTGTGATAGAGCAATTTAGTGGCCTGCGAAACCACCCGGCACGACCCGAGTCTTCGGGTCGTATCGGGAAATTACAGAGAGAACTTCGAGCTTCATATTATAGCAAATTGTCTGACTTTGTCAAGCTCTAGAAAAGGGCTTGTTTTGTGTATATTTATGAGGTTCCGGCACAATTCGAGGCTTCGAATGGCATCAGGAAATCACAAGAGAAAGGAGCGGGAGGGGGCAAGGTCGTAACAGTGACCCAGCCCTCTCCTGCTTGGCGGATCATCAGTAGATCCAGGTGCATTGGCCGGTCGCGGGATTGCGCCCACGAACGGCGTGCGGCTTCGGCTTGTCGAAGGCGCGCGTGCCAGCAACCGCAATCGCGCAATCGCCGGTAGTAGCGGTGGAACGAGCACTTCCGAGCCCGCCCACTTGTTGGGTGGCGGCAGCATTGATGGTGACGTTGGCACCAGCGCCGACGTTTTTGACCGTAATCTGCTGGTTGCGGTCCTGCTTGATGCTCGGCTTTGCCTGCACCGAAACGGGCGAGCAGGGGCACTTGACGCCGCCGCGGCTGCACGTTCCGTCCCTGTGCCGCACGATGGTGAGGCGACGCCAGCGAACAAAGCTGCGCGAGTGCGACGTGTTATCGAACTCTTGCCGGCCTTGCTGGTTGAAGCCTCCACCGCGATGGCGGATGTTGCGGTCCTCGTAGAGCCACGGCTTGCCGCCCGCACGGGGAAACCCCCGCGGGAAGACGTTGTCTTCATACGTGCCCGCCGAGGCGGACGCGATAACAATGCCCTGAATCGCCGGCGGCATTACCGCGGCGAACAGAAGCAGCACGAAAGCGATCAGAAAGCCGCAGATTGCGGTTTTCATGGTTATTCCCTCCTCAGTGAGCAAGCTTACCCTGGCTCGACAGGTAAGCGGGTTGGTCGATTGCGAGAGCCCGGCACACTCTAACTTCATGTACATGAAGTTAGAGTGTAGCGGAGAATCACAACGTTTGAATTAAGCGGAGGGGGCAAGGTCACAACGGTGACCCGGCCCTCCTCCAGCTTGCGGGAGATTAGTACTCCCAGGTACATTTGCCGGTGTTCGGATTCCGGACGCGAATCGCATGCGCTGCGGGCTTCGCCAGCATTTTCATGCCGGCTTCGGTTTGCAGGCAAGCGGGATCGCTGCGCTTTGCGGGAACTGACGCTGGTCCAGCGCTGTTGGCGTGCACGCCCAGATTCCCGATATTGAGGTCGAAGCGAGGGTCCCCGGTCACCCATGCGATGGCCATGACAACGACGATCGCCAGCAGCAGAATCCGCAGGCTTATACCAAGAAAGCGTGAGAGCGTCATCTTCTTTAGGCCTCCTCGGGCCAGTTTCGAGGAACACAACGGATATAGTTTCCGTTCTTTTTTATTATAGCAAATCTATACAAAAAGTCAAGAACCGGGCGCTTTCGCGTCCGGTTCCTTGGATAGGCTCAACAGAGCCAAGAACGAGCTGGCTGAGTGGCTCATCGGCGCATGTAATTGCCGGCCCACATCAGGCACACGTCGATGATGGAGGTGATGAGGCTCCATCCCGAAATGTGCATGCCCTCGACACCCATGCTTATGCCCTTGACGTAGAGCACGGCAAGAGCGAACAGCAGCCCGACAAGCGGGAACCACGAGGTGTCGTTGTCGCTCGTTGCCGCGGCCGGTACCAGGTACTGGATCGCGAGAACGGGCAGCTGAGTCGTGATGTAGATGAAGCAGATGTACGGCCACAGGATCATGATGTCCTGAATGGCCGTGTACGGAATCCACTTCATCAGATAGTGGCCGAGCAGCGTCGTCACAATCATGCTCATGAAGACGCCGGATGCGAGCGAGGAGAGAAACTGAGCTCGCCGTGCTACGAAGAAACCGAGTCTGTTCATGTGAGTCACTTCCCCAGTCTGTTGAAGTTTCGGTACCGGCGACGCCGGAACCGCAGTTCGAATCTCGTAGTTTCGCAGCCGGAAATAAAGCGAGAACACTCCGGACGCTATCGTGCATTATATATCAAAAAAGTAATCTGTCAAGTACACATAAAATCTCAAGGGCGAGGTCGCTTGCGCGTCCCCGCCCCTGTTGAGTCTGTCTGTCGCTGCGTCTGACCGGTAAGCGGACTTACGCGACCTTCTCTTCGCCGCGCGCCGCTGCGATGAGCTTGTTGCTCAGGGCAAGCAGCTGGAGTTCGATCAGGGCGGTGCCGAAACTTTCCGCCAAGATCCACCACCCTGCTTCGCCGAGGTTAAATCCTCCGAAGATCATTGCAACGAACACCGAGACGCATGCGGTCCACGGGAAGTGCGATGTCCACTGGTCCGCGACGATGTCCCAGCCCTGTGTCTGCCGACGGACATTCATTGGGACGACCTGCATGAACACCTCAAGCAGGCACACAATTGGCCATACCTTGGAAGCGATGGTCCACATCGCGTCCGCGGGAATCCACTTCGCGTAGTAGGCGGCGACCTCCACCCCGAACGTAAGGAGAGCGAAAGTGAAGGAGGCCAGCGCTCCGCCGAACACCCACGTGGTGACATAGCCCCGGTTCCGCCTGTGCTGCAGTTCTTCGGGACTGAGCTTGCTCAGATCGGGACGCTCCGGCATCGCGCGATGCGCGAGCTTGAAGAAGTGCCGCAGAAGAAAGATCGCGAGCACCACTTCGACGAAGAAGAACAGCAGGAGCAATAGCTTCCGCGGGACATACGCCATCCACGGCAACAGGCTGACGAGGCCGTCGGCGAGCCTGCCTGCAAGGTCGGTCGCGAGCAGACCGGCAAACCACGGCGAGTAGGCCAGGCCGAAGATGATGACTGCGGTCGCAGCAAGTAGCGCCGCGTTGCGGCGGCACCATTGAAAGAAAGTCGACATGCTTCTCCTCCGCAAGGTTGGCGGGTGGAATGCCCGCTAAGGATCAGTTTTTCGTTTTCCTGAGTGACTATAGATTCTTTGAGATGCCTGTCAAATGAAGACTCTATTTGGCGAAGGTGACGGCGTGGGCTATTTCTACCGGGTACGCGATGTCTACGGGATGCGCTATTTCTACAGGACGCGCTATGGCGACAGGGCGTGCCAGTGCGACGGCACGGCCGATGTCTGCCACGCGGCCGATGTCGACTGCGCGGCCGATGTTGGCGGGACGGAAGAAATCAACTGCATGTCCTATTTCGACGACATGCCCGATGTCTACGGGATGTCCGATGTCTACGGGGTGAGCGAGGTCAACGGGATAGCCTATGCCGATGGGATAACCGATTGAAACGGGATGGCCGACATTGACGCCTCGTCCGATGTTCACTCCGTGCCCGATGTTCACACCGTAGCCGACGCCGATGGGATAACCGATAGTTGAGGGACGCGCTATAGACGAGGGGCCCGCAACCGTAACGGGGTGTGCGATGTCGTATTCATACACGTCGTAATACACATAGACGGCATCCGCGTAGGCAAGCGGTGCGATGCTTACTCCAAACATAATCAAAAAAGTAACGAGTGTTTTTTTCATATTATGAGCGCGACGGAACAACACCGACGAAGTCGGCTTCGACGATAAAGCGCGCGCTTTTGCCCGAAAGGACGTCGCAGGTCGTGAGCGTGAGCTTGGTGCCCGCGGTCGGCGAGAGGTCTATCACAGTATCGCTCGCCTCGGCGCTGCGCACTGATGTGACGCTGTAGAGATATTCGACTCCGCCGCCTTCGACGGTGATGGAGTCGCCCGGCTTCAACTTCGAAATGTTGTTGAACGCTTTGAACATCTGATTGCGGACAACGCGGTAGGTCGATGAGTGCGCGAAGATAAGCATGTTGCCGGGCGTACCGAGCTTTGCCGAGTCTACGTAGCGCACGGCGCCCTTGAGTATCCAGCCGTCGAGCTCTTTGAGGTCGCGGGTGTCGGGATTGAGGACAACGACATCGAGGTCTATCGCGGCGCTGCGGATGCGCTCCGGCAAGACTCCCTGCGGTATCGCGGGAGATTCTGCAGCGACCTCGCCGTCACTTAGCTGCGGTAAGTCGGAAAGCCTGACTTCGCTTTCG
>Ga0155400_137_pt1 | contig 5685 bp, 8 predicted proteins | sample RifCSPhighO2_02_FD_106368 | JGI IMG/M metagenome (GOLD analysis project Ga0155400, IMG submission 106368) | Candidatus Kaiserbacteria bacterium RIFCSPHIGHO2_02_FULL_55_20
CTTGCGGCAGAAGGTCGAAGCTCTGTCCCTGCTCAAGCTCGATGACGTCAAAGTATTCGGGTCCGTGGTCCTTCAAGGGGTCGATGCTAAGGGCCTGTCTCCCCTTCGGCGTCATCTTCCAGGACTTCGGGATAAGGAACGTGAACCCGAGCCGGAGGTCCACCGCATGCATTTGAAGCTGGAAACGGTCGAGCCCCGGCTTGAACTCGATGTTGCCCTTCTTTACGCGCGCCAGTATCTCGTCTTTGGTCAGTATTGCCATGGTCTGTATTTATAGCACGATTTGCATTCCTGTAATTGCGGCCAAGGGATTGTATTGTGCGGCGATGGGATTCACTATTTCATCCACCAGCTTCTTATCTTTCTTCTCCGAGCGGTCGTAGGTATTCTTAGGCAGAATTACCCGTATCGGAGGATGGTCATTTGTGCGGCGCAAAAGCTCTTGCACCGCTTCGAGCTGATTGTCATATACGTGCGCATTCGAGATGGAGTGGGAATACACACCGACTCCGACTCCGAGCTTCTGCGCGAGGATGCATTGCAGAAGGGCGAAACCCGCGACATCCGACGGAAATCCGAGCACCATGTCGTTGGAGCGCACCATGTTGTGGAGATGCAGGCGCCCGCCGATGATGTTGACCGTAAACGAGTACGGGCACGGAACGTTCGCCTTTTTTATCCCTCCGAGCCCGTCCTGTGCCGGGTCCCACGTGACGATGACCCCGTGGCGCGAGCTCGCGTCTTTTTTGAGCAGGTCCACGAGAAGCCCGAGTTGGTCGCGGCCGAAGTGTTTGCGCCAGCGATAGCCGTACGCAACCGTGACGACATCCGCCGGATTCGTAAAGCTGTCCCAAATCTTCGTGAAGTCGCGCAGGAAATCCGCGGGCTTTCGCGCACCCGATATGAACCATATCTGCTCGGCGACGAACATCTTGACCGGGATTTTGCGGAGCGTGAGGAGCGGGAATCCCTCCTTTTCGATATCTATAGAGAAGTGCATTCCGGGCAGGGCTATCGTCTCGTGTCCGGTGCGCTGATTTTTCTCTCGCACACCTTCGCCCATAATGCGCTTCAACATGTCTTGATACATCTCATCGAAGCGGGTCATAAGGAGATTCATTATAGCGGCTAGCGAGCCGAATCGCGAGAGCTCGCTCTCATGATCGGCGAACGAAGACGCTATATCGGTTTACCGATATACCTGCGGCAAGGACACGCGCGACATGCTACATTTGCCTCATGTCCATCGAGTACCCCTACCTCCCCACCGGCCGCATCATCAAGTACGTTGACGCGCATAACCCCTTCATGCAAGAGGCCCATGACTGGGCTCGCACACACTCGCTCGACGAGGCGATGCCCAACGCTTCCATCGTAGTGAAAGACGGCGAGATTATCGGGCGCGGAGCGAACGGGAGTGACTACCACAAGTTGCACGGATGCGAGCGCGTGAGGCGCGGCATACCCACCGGCCACGGCTACGAACTGTGCGAAGGGTGCAGTCCGAAAAATCACGGGGAGCCGCGCGCCATAGCCGACGCCCTAAAGAACGGCCACGAAACCATCGGAGCCGACCTCTACCTCTGGGGCCACTGGTGGGCGTGTCAGCCCTGCTGGAATGCAATCATTGAAGCGGGCATTGAAAACGTGTACCTGCTCAAAGACAGCGAGAAGCTGTTCAACAAAGCGAGTCCCGACAACATTATCGGCAGGCAGTTTGCATAGTCACAAGAAAACCCCCGGACCGAAGTCCGGGGATCATCAGCTGATGTTCAGAAGGAACTTATCTCACTGGAAGAGAGGCTTATCGTCCATTTGCTTGTCGGTCCATCCCTCCGTCCATTTTTGCAGGAAGTATGTGAGGGCGTATTTCGGATCTTCGTACGGGATGAATACCGTTTTCAATCCGTTCCATATTACGAAAACCGGTTCCTGGATTTCCTTCGCTTGAGAGTAGGCGAGCCAAAGACAATCTTTGAGCTTCCCTCCAGCGGAAGGTACGAAGAAGTCATCTCCTTCGAACCGGTCTCCACATTTTGCGATTGCCTTATCCATCTGTTTTCTGACGTCTTCCGGGATCGGCACGCAATCTGCGAGTATTTCTCGCCACGATTTCAGTTCATTTTTCTCAGTCATGATGCGCTCCTTTTTGTTTGAGTTGACATGTTACAGCCCGCCACGCGGTCCTTTCGTTCCGAACGTCGCAGTGAATCGAAACCTCCACTGCACCCGCCCGGTAGCGTCCTTCTCACTTTGAACAAGTGCACGCAGTTCCTTGTAGAGTGCAGGGATGCGCTTTGACGGGACGAGATTAATCCAGCTCGCCGATAGAAGATACTTGTAGGCCCGACCCGCAGAAAGAGTCTTCTGAAGGTCACGCTCGTGGGTATCGATATCGTTGAAGCCGTGATGCTCGAGCACCTTCGCCGGAAAGAAGCTCTTGTCCGGCGCCGGCACTTCTCCTTCAATGTAGCGGCGCTTGATGTTGGCGTACTTCCTCTCATGATAGAGATGATGCTCATCTGCTGCCATGAATACGCCACCCCTGCTCAGCTTGTTCCAGATACTGCCCATTGAACCGGGGACTTTGTGGAACCAGTAGAGACCACCGAACGTCGTGATGGCATGCACTCGCGGCTCGGACGGGATATCCGAAACAGATGCGACCATGTAAGGCGGCACCGCCGTAAACCCTGAGAGTATGCCCGACATGTTGACCTGCGTTTTGAGTGCAATCTTGATCATCCGTGGGTCTTGATCGACACCAAACCCAAGCAACTGGTAATCCCAAAGCTGCCGTGTCCCGATTCCGGTACCGCAAGCGACATCAAGAACGCTGGCACCTAGAAAACCCTCTTCCCCACTTGTATCTCCGGCGAGTTTTTCAACTTCCGCGATCTTGTCCATGAGCCTCTCGAATATCCAGTTGGGATATTTGAGTCGCCCATCCGCATACGCTTTTGCGCGTGCACCATAGTCACCGAATCCGCTTTTTTGGACAGACATGCAGTCACCTTTCCTTGTGTGTCAGAGATCAGAAAGACCTCGCTGAATGAAAAACCCTCGGCTTTTCTATCCAGCCGAGGGTTTTTTAGGAGTTTTTGTTTTTGCCTTAAGTCCTAGAGAATCCGCGGCTGAAAGGAAGAATCGCGCAATTGCTGTATGCAATAGCGACGAACCCCTGCGACGCGGAGAGGGTCATTTTTTTGGCGGTTGTGGTTCCCTTTTTCATATTTGGATGGTACTGCGAGTCTGGGATTTGTCAAGTGGCTAATGTCTAGGTCCTTTGCCGTAGCACGATGCGCGCATGTGTCGCGGAAAATATGATCGGCAGGCAGTTTGCATAAAAATGCCCCCGCTCGACGAAGTCGGCGGGGGCAAGGAAAAGAACAACGCTATTTTTTTGCGGCACGCCGTAGCGGGAGAGTGACGAGCAACACGCCGGCAAAGAGCACCGCTCCGCCGTGTAGCCGGTCACTGATGTCCTCGCCGAAGAACCACCAGCCGGAGAACATCGTGGCAAGAACTCCGAGCCGCAACATTGCGGAGACCTCGACTATTTCTCCGTCGACGAGCGCCGCCATGTTCAACCAGTTGGCAGCGACACCTGCGACGGCCACGAACAGCACCAGGTGCGGCACCGTGAGGATATGCTCGATTATCGGCACTGCGGTGTAGATGGTGCCGGTCTTTGCGTACAATATGCACGCAACGCCGACCGTGGCGAGTACTCCGCACGCATACGCGAACGCGCTCGGAATCATCCCCGCCCCGTTGATGGGGTTGATGCCGTAGCGCTCGAACCTGCCCACCACCGCAAAGACGGTCGCGGCTCCGAGTGCGAGTAGTGAGGAGTACAGATCCGCCGCAGTGTAGTCGAAACCCTGTATCAGAAGGGCGCCGGCCACTACCACAATCGAACCCGCCAGTTTTTGCTGCCAATTTTTTTCTCTTTCGCCCAGTAGTAGCTTATGACGAAGGCAGCAACTGTACCAGTTTGGCGCAGCGGACCAACGACCGAGAACTCACCGACCCTGAGTGCCTCGTAAAACATGAGCGAGGCGAGCACGTCAAAGGCCATCCATTTGAGCAGATTTCGCCCGACGCCGTGACCGGGATGCCATAGGCGGCGCCCTGCACGTAGCTTGCGCAAGACGTCTACGACGACGAGCGGTGTAAAAAGGACGACGATGAGCGCATCGACCGCAAGGAGGACCGACAACGAATCCTGGTGTACTCCAACGAGGTCCTTGGCTCCGATTTGTTGCATCGTCCTGAAGACGACTGCGATAAGCGCAAGGGTTCCCCACCATCGCACCGCACGAGAGAACGATTCCGTAAGGCGCATGGCCCCTCCGTGTATGTCAGAGATCTGAAAGACCTCGCTGAATGAAAAACCCCCGGCTTTTCTATCCAGCCGGGGATTTTCTAGGTTTTCTGCTTTAGCTCCTACAAAAGCCGCGGTTAGATAGAATCTTTGCGGTAATGAAATACATACCGCTAAGAAGCGCTCGCTTTTGCCAGGTCGAATTGGTGTTGTGAGTGTGGCGTCTTTCTTTCATATTTTACTTATACCTCTTATCATATACTTGTCAAGCAATCCCCCGCGCGTAGTACAATGCCCGCATGAGTCGCGGTAAGTTCATCGTTTTCGAGGGCGGCGAAGGCTCGGGCAAATCAGTACTGATGGAACGTCTGCGGGCGACACTTCCCGACGCGGTGTTCACCCGCTACCCCGGAGGGAGTCCTATCGGAGAAAAAATCCGGGAGCTCGTGCTTTCTAAAGAGGCCCAGGGAATTGACACCGCGACGGAGCTGTTGCTGTTTCTCGCCGCGCGCGCGCAGCTCATTGCCGATGTCATCGAGCCCGCGCTTGCCGCCGGCAAGACGGTAGTCTGCGACCGCTTCGAGCTCTCCACGATGGTCTACCAGGTATACGGCCGGGAGAAACCCGAGTACCGGGATTTTCTTTTTACGGTGTCCAAGACCATCAACAAGGGCTGCGTCCCCGATGCGACGATATTTCTCGACGTAACGCCCGAAGTCGGCCTCGCCCGCGCGCACGCACGCCCCGAAGAGCCAAACCGTTTCGACAACGAGCAGCTTGCTTTCCACGAGCGCGTGCGCGAGGGATACAGAAAACACGTCGTTGAATATCCCCACTTCTTCATTATTGATGCCGACAAGCCGCTCGAAGAGGTCTGGCGGAATATTGAAGAAACGATACAATCGGTCGTATCTAAAGCGCCTATGATTTAGTTACCCGGCATATCATTATTCTTTTCATTTCATCATCATGGATCTCTACAAGCGCATAAAAAAACAGGACCCGAAGATATATAAAGCGATTGCCGGCGAATGGGAACGTCAGGCCGACGGACTCGAGCTTATTCCATCCGAAAATTACACATCGCCTGCGGTGATGGAGGCGATGGGCAGTATCCTCACCAACAAATACTCCGAAGGGTACGCCAGAAAGCGATACTACGGAGGACAGGAATTCATTGACGAAATAGAATTGCTCGCCATCGAACGTGCAAAAAAACTCTTCGGCGTACCGCATGTCAATGTACAGCCGTATTCGGGTAGTCCCGCAAACCTCGCCGTCTATCTTGCCACCTGTGAGCCGGGAGACGCGATTATGGGCCTCAACCTCCCCGACGGCGGTCACCTGACCCATGGATG
>Ga0155400_110_pt1 | contig 4580 bp, 5 predicted proteins | sample RifCSPhighO2_02_FD_106368 | JGI IMG/M metagenome (GOLD analysis project Ga0155400, IMG submission 106368) | Candidatus Kaiserbacteria bacterium RIFCSPHIGHO2_02_FULL_55_20
CCCTTCCTTGTCTCCGCCGGACTCACCAATATTTCGTACAAGCGCTTCTGGTTTTATGCAATACAAATATCCTTACTCCAGTACGGTCTTTTGATGGTACTCGGCTACTACTTCGGTAATTCGTACGGTTTTGTAGCGGCTACATTCAATGGCATACAAATACTGCTCGGAGTACTCGCAGCTATATCGGTGCTCTATTACGGATTCAGTCTTTTCATGCGACGGCGCATGCTTCACGAACAAGACTCTCAATGACAGCGGGGGCGGCGCGCACTATGACTTTGTAACTCCTGTGTATCCGGTATAGACTTCTTCCCACTTTGTCGCGATGCGTTCAATGGAGAAGTCTTGTGCAAATGTCTGTGCCCGCGCACCCATCCGTTCACGCGACGCGGGATTCTCCAGAATCGTGAGCAGCTTCGCCGCAAAGTTCTCTGCATCATGCGGCTTCGCCCGGTATCCGACATCGGGCCGGATATACTCTTTAAAAGCGCGCGCATCGGCCCCGACCGCCGGCAAACCGCAACTCATCGCTTGGAATAACACCATACTTTGCGTCTCGGACGTACTCGCGCTCGCGAACACTTCGGACGCTTGAAAAGCCTCGGCAAGATCCGGTTTGGAGAGCGTGCCGAGAAAGCGCAACCGGTCGTGTACGCCGAGTTTTTGCGCAAGCGCCTCGAGCCGCGGCCGCTCACTGCCGTGACCGGCGAGGGCTAGCATCGCGTGCGGGACGCGCTTACAAACCGAGGGCAGTGCGCCTACGAGAATATCCACGTATTTTTCCGGAGCGAATTTGCCCGCGTAGATGAACACCGCATCGGAAAGACCGAGTTTCTTTTTCAGGTCTGCCCTCTTACCGGAATCAACCGGATGAAAGGTGTAGGTGTCGATGGGGTTGGAGACGACCTCGCTTTCCGCACGAAGACCGCTCCCGCGCATTTCGTCGACGACAGATTGTGAGGGGCCGCTGACGTATGCGCAGTGGTTGTAATACCAGATGACTGCCTTCATGCTCCAGCGCTTAAAGCGTTCGGGGTTGATGAACGGGTAATACATCGCGTATTCCGTAACGGCAAAATGATTGGTGCCGACGAGCGGAACGCCGAGCGCACGGGCCGCGCAAATCATTTCAATCCCCACCCCGTAGAAGCTGTTGGTGTGAATAATGTCGGGCTTGCTCATAGCAAGCCACCGCAGAAAAGTCGGCGGCACGAGGCGGGATTGGTGTGTCGGACTGGGAATTGGGAAGGAAAATGCACGCCTGACTTTCACGTTCCCGCCGAGGTCGAGCTCACCTACCGGAAGACCGACGACTTTGTAATTCTTCGCTGATGCCTCCGGAACGTATATTTCCACCGTATGCCCGCGCCGCCCCAGCTCTTGTGCAAGAAGCGCGACCGAGTCTTGCATTCCCCCTAATTCGGGATAAAAGAAGTCGATGGCTAATGCGATTTTCATAGGTCAATGGTATTCAGAATACCATCTAAAAGCGTCCGCAGGCTCCCCGCCCGGTGATGCTACACTTTGTGTATGAGGATGAAAGCCTGTATTGAAGGCCCGGAAAATCCCCGCAGAAGAGAGTTCCTGAAACAAGCGGGGGTAGTTACTGCGGTCATTGCACTCGGTCTTAGCGCAGAGGAACCATTGCCTCCCGCCGGGAAACAGGTCAAAATCGAGAAGAGCCGTCAAAAGGAAAGTATGAATGAAAATGCGTTCGAGCATAAGAGAGACGACTTCGAGAGACAGTTTTCGAAAAGAGCGAAGATCGACGTGGGAGATGGGATTGCTCGCGCCGTAGACATCGTTCCCGAACATCCGAAAGAAGGCGCGGCTCCTATTTGGTTCAATCCCCCGTTCGGTTTTAGTGTTACAGGTTTTAAACCCGTCATAAAAGTCCTTTCACAAACGGGACGGCAGGTGCTCTCAACTGACCACCCGCAGCGAAGCAACAGCGAAGCGCTCGAATTGAGCAACGAACAACAGTCGCTGCTCAAAGACTTACCTGCCATGCCCCCGATACAAGTACACAAAGCGCTTGACGATATAAAAGTTATGGAGCATATGCGTGCGAGCGGCGCCACGATAATCGGTCACTCCGCAGGGAGCGCGAGTGGAGCTATCGCGGCGCTTTTCCGCCCCGACCTCTTTCCGGAGATAGTCATGTTCGCACCTGCCGGTATGGTCGCCAATGATACAGCGGGGCGTCTTGTCAAAGGGATGAAGGATGATTTTCTGAAAGCAAAACCGACGCTCGATAAAATACCTGTGAGTGACGAAGTACGCGCTTACGCCGAGACAGTTGGGGGATATATCCCCCCGTATGAGGCAATCCCGAAAAGTGAAGCCGTGCAAAAGGACGGCGTGCAAGTTTGGTGGGAGCAATTGAAGTATGCGTTTCCCAACTTGAAGAGCGCTAAGGACGAGGTGTTTGGCCTTGCCGCAATGCAAATGGGACCTTTGCTACTGAAATTACGGGAACGACGCGTCGGCGTTGTCATCATGAGCGGCGTTGACGATACCGTCTATCCTCACACCGACATCATGAATACTATTGCCTCGCTGGATACGTCAATCGAGACACGTGGTCCTGAACTTGACCCGGTCAAGCGCGAGCAACGTATTCAGAATTTTGTAAAAACGATCGCCAATGGTGTCGTTTTCGTGCGCGGCGGACACGGACAGCTCGGAGAGAATCCCGAACTGTATGCAACGTACGCCGAACACATGGCGAGCAATCTTGAGGCAATAAAAAAACGGAAAACTACAACCGATACATCGGGTTGATGAGCAGAAAGTAGACGTTCCCGAGCGTGAATCCTATCGCCGCGGCCCATGCGGCTTCAAGCGGGTAGCCCGCGACGGTGGCGCCGAGTACGGCCGCGCACGCGGCGGTACCCATGAGGTCGATGAGGATTTTGCGCTTAAGCACGTTCGTTTGGGATATCACGAGCAAGAGGAGCGGATACTTGGACGACGCCGCAATGAAGAGACAGAGCGCGAAGAAGGCGAAGGTGAACGGATACCCCATCGAAAACGCGAGTGCCAGATACAAAATGACGAGTACCGTGTCTATCGCGAATTGTGATTTGTTCTCGGGAGCGATGCGGGAAAAGAAGCGTACTGAGAAGAAAGTGTTGATTACCAGCACCACGTAGAAAATGACGTGCGGAGGAAGGACGGGAGATACCGAAGCGTAAAACAATATTGCTATGACTCCGGCAAGCGAGAATGCGAGCGTCGCGGTCCACGTTTTGACGGTCGGATTTCCCATGCTTCTAATCATCGCACATCCTGGTACTCCTTGGTATACGGTCGGTGGAAGAGCACAGGCCAGAGATAGTTGAAGACGTAGACAACGTTCACCTTCCAAATGCCCTCCTTCTCAAAACGGCGTGCGGAGGCGTAGGCGTAGAAGTTCATTTTGAAAAGCGTCTTTCCCACTTTGCTGAGACGGCGCGCGAGGTCGGTATCCTCTCCGTAGAACTTTATCGTGCGGTCGAAACCGCCGATTTTTTCGAGTGCTGAGCGCTTCACCACGAAGTTGCCGCCCAAAATCATGTAACCCACGACGTAGTATCCCAGTGGTGATACGTACCACATCGCATTGAGTAACCACACGCGGTACCAAACGGCGCCGAAGTAGCGGCGCGGACCGCTCAGCGAGACAATGTCCGGCCGCTCGGCAAACGTCTTTTCCACGATGTCTATCCACTTCGGCGTTATTAATGTATCCGCATCAATATACGCAAGATACTCGCCCGCCGAATTCTCAAATCCGCACTGGCGTGCGCTCGGAAGTCCCTTCTCCGGCTCAAAGACGACGCGCGCGCCGTGCTCTCGGGCGACCTCGGCCGTGCGGTCTACAGAGGCGTTATCGACGACGATGATTTCCCGGAATTTTCCCCGGGAGTATTTTCTCGCAGCATCAATGGTCTCCCCAATGACCGATTCTTCATTGTGAGCGCAAATGATGAGCGTGATGTCCATATTCTAGGCGATACACCTTTCAGTGAGACCGACAGTTGCGGACGTCAGCATGGCATTATTATACCCTCTCTTCACTCAGGCGGACCGCAGGGAATCGAATCCTGAAAAACTCACGGGGGCGGTTGTCGAGAGTTGAACTCGAATCGAGTGCTCCACAAGCACCAATGTTAACCGTTACACCACAACCGCCATCGAACTCTTGAGTTATAGCAAATTCGGCACCATTGTGCGACTTTACGTCCGGTGCAGTGGGCCTAATTTTGCCTCTCGACGACAGCAACTGGCGTGGGCACGTCGACAACGGTGAACGACATCCGCCCGATGATTTGACCGTATTGCGTTATCACGTTAACCCTCCACTTCCCCTCCGAAATATCCTTTATGTACGAGTACCCGCGATAACCGCCGTCACGCCCGCCGATGATGGGATAGCGGACAGTGGCATGCGTCAACCACGTATCGGTCGCAGCGTCGTAGCGCTGCCACTCGTGGAGGATGACGGTGGAAATGCCCGTGGGTGCAAAGACCGCACTGAACGCGTATGCGACCTGCCCGGGCGCATGGTGAAAGACCGTGCCGTATGGCAGATA
>Ga0155400_148_pt1 | contig 1554 bp, 1 predicted proteins | sample RifCSPhighO2_02_FD_106368 | JGI IMG/M metagenome (GOLD analysis project Ga0155400, IMG submission 106368) | Candidatus Kaiserbacteria bacterium RIFCSPHIGHO2_02_FULL_55_20
AAAGTCGGTTGTCAGGTCGGAAATTCCGAGATTTGTCTTGAATTTTTGCACGAACGCTTGCTTAGCAACGGCCGGCTGAGGAATGAGCCCTTCTTTCAGAAGCAATTCGTAATTGATTGACCCCGTCAGCAGATCCGTCAGTTGAAGTAGGTCGTTGGTGCGCGAATCCAACCGACACACACCCGCAATCGCCAACCGCGAGAACTTATTATTGATGCCGCTTTTAATGTTGAGCTCGAATTTGCTTCGTTTCGGCGTGATCACATTATCCGCCAGTACAATCATGACTTCGTTCTTCTTGAGATTCCCTTCCAGGATCTGTTGGGCTATTTGTTCGTATGCGAAAAATGGATCGCTGTGAAATTCACGTTGAAAATACTCGCTCCGTTTATCGACGGAATAGGAAGAGAAAAGGATACTGCGTGTGTTGAATACAGCATCCAAAAACTGTAGGGCAACCGGTAGCTTCGCCTTGTTGAGATCGTGGAATTTGAGCTCCCACCAGGAATTGGTACTCTCTCTAATGTAGCGGATTTTCTGCTGGAGAAAGTACGGTTCTGAACATTTGATCATGCCGACCGTGAAATAGGGTTGCGTCGCGATATCCAAAGTGCCCGACTCATCAAGAAAGCAAAACGGCGTCCAGATGTCGCGGTATCCGCCGAGTGTTAAACTCCGGCTGTCTTTCTTTTCGTTGTTTTGGTTCATAAGCCCTAAAATATCTTTCTCTCTTTCACAAACTTCAAAAAGCCTTCCGCGATTTCGTCGAGGTCGTGGTCGAGGACTTTGCGGCCTTTGGTGTCGTGGACGTACTCGCCGTTGGGGCCTTTTTTGTAGATATAGTCCCCGGAGTTGTCTTTGCCTCCCTTTTTTGATACGGCCATGAAAATCGGATAATCCTTTTGCGGTTCGCCCGCCTCGGCGCCCCACTTCTGGAGAAAAAGTACGCTCGTTTTGGTGCCGGTGTGCGGCTTGAATGTATTGCCGTGAAGTCCGACGACCGCGAGTATCCGCGCTTTCTCAAAAAGATATTCGCGGACATTTTCCATATTGGTGTTGTTGAGCACGCCCTGCGGGAGCACGATTGCCATACGACCACCCGGGCGCAACATGTCGAGCGTGCGTTCGATGAAGAGAATATGCCGCTCGATTTTGTTGATGAGCTTTCCTTTTTTCTTACCAAAGAAATACTGCCGCAAAAGCCCCTGGTCCTTTATTTCACCCGCAAACGGAGGATTGGTGAGCAAAACATCAAAATTCATGTAATGAAACGTCTTTTTGTTCTCGACGTTGTCTGCACTCGACCCCATTTCAAGGAGCCTCGTCTGCAATTTGGAGCGCGCATCGAGTAGTTGCGCATCTTCACCCTGCCATTCGCGGGAATCAAGCGAGTTGAGTTTGAACAAGTGCGAGCGGCCGTCGCCCGCAATGAGCATGAGGGCACGAGAAACCTTCGAGATTTCCTCCGCAAAATCAATTCCCCATATGTACTCTTTTGCATATTCGCGCATGGCGTCTTCCGAATCACGCAGATGCTTCTCTTTTGCCCAATAC
>Ga0155400_103_pt1 | contig 1120 bp, 3 predicted proteins | sample RifCSPhighO2_02_FD_106368 | JGI IMG/M metagenome (GOLD analysis project Ga0155400, IMG submission 106368) | Candidatus Kaiserbacteria bacterium RIFCSPHIGHO2_02_FULL_55_20
CGATTGCGGACGATATTGCGAAAGTTCGCATGTACTTCACGGACGTATGACGCGCATCATGGTCTTTGGTACGTTCGACATGGTCCACGCGGGACACGCGGACCTCTTCCGGCAGGCGCGCGCGCTTGCACCGGAGACGTACCTCGTTGTTTCCGTTGCACGCGATACGGTTGCAGAGCGTATCAAGGGATTCCGCCCGCGCCACTCCGAAGAGGAGCGACTGACCGTGGTCGCGGCGCATGCGCTGGTCGACGAAGCAGTTCTCGGTGATGCGGAAGGATATGTCGGACACATCCGTGCATCCATGCCGGATGTGATCGCGCTCGGATACGACCAGACGGGTGAGTATGTGGAGAATCTGGAGAACGATCTGCGAAAAGCAGGATTGAATACCCGTGTCGTACGGCTTTCGGCATTCAAGCCGGAGACGTACAAAACATCCAAGCTGATATGAAATATCTCGGCATTGATTATGGAGCGAAGCGTGTGGGGATTGCGGTCTCCGATGCGGAAGGGAAGATCGCATTCCCGCGCACGACATTTCCGAATGATGAAAAATTATCGTCAAAACTCGCGGCGCTGACGACGGAAGAGAACATCGAGGCGATTGTCGTCGGCGATACGCGCTCCCACGGAGGCAGAGATAATCCGGTGACCGCCGAAGCGGAAGCGTTCGTTACGGCACTTCAGGCGACGGTCGCCGTCCCCGTCGAACGCGTGTGGGAACTATGGAGCTCGATAGAGGCCTCGCGGTACGCGCCGGAAGGGAAGGGGCACGACGATGCTTCCGCCGCCGCCGTCATTCTGCAAAGGTTTCTTGATACGAGGAGAACAGCGTAGAATGCGCGTATGCTCGGCAGGACAATTTCGAATTGCCTTGATATGAACGTTCACCAACCTACGGAAAGAAAAACCACTTCAGCTATCTTACAAAGCCTTTGCAGTTTGACCTGCGGCAGGAATTATTCGAAATTGTACTAGCCGAGTATGCCCGAAATTCAATACGAAGATTTTTCGAAACTCGATATTCGCATCGGCACCGTCATTGCCGCGGAATTGGTGCCGGAAACCGACAAGCTCATCAAGTGTACGGTGGACTTTGGCGAAGAGATAGGACAAC
>Ga0155400_131_pt1 | contig 1026 bp, 2 predicted proteins | sample RifCSPhighO2_02_FD_106368 | JGI IMG/M metagenome (GOLD analysis project Ga0155400, IMG submission 106368) | Candidatus Kaiserbacteria bacterium RIFCSPHIGHO2_02_FULL_55_20
CGGCAAGCGCATCCGCGCAGCCAAGCTGGAGAAGGTCCCCTATGTGCTCGTCGTGGGTGATGCGGAAATGGAGGCGAAGACTGCGACCTTGGAAAGTCGAGCGGGAAAGATAGGCGCCCTCCCCGTCGCCGATATCATTGCAAAATTGAAGGAAGAAATCCGCACCCGCGCGAGTTAACCAGAACGTGCCGTGAAAGTAGTTCCCCCTATAAGATTAGGAGGGACTCGTTTTCCGTACTTAATTAAGACGGCCGCATAAATTAAGTACGTACCGTCCGAGCAAAATCATTTACTTTTTTAAGCCGAATTCTTGACGCAGCCGCGTATCGTATTCCAAAGCGTCGACGACCATATAGAGCATGCTTCGACCAACGTGAAAATCTGCCTTAAGAAGTGTTATGAGGTCCTCGCAATCGTACGGATACACCCAAACGCTCCCCTGAAGCCGCATAAAGCCGATTGCCCGGAGCGTATCGCGAATTCGGTTACGAAGCGCTCGTTGTTTCTCGGGAATATCGAAAATGAGCACGCGCCATTTCTTGTCCCAACGACGAGGCTTCGGAATATCGTACCGTTTCAGTTCCAGAGATCGAAGCGCACTCTCGCCTTTAGGTGTAAGGCGTAACTTTTTTCCCTCCCAGATTAGAAGCCCTTGCCTGACAAGTTGATTACATGAGCGATTCACGACGTCTTTTTGTCGCGTAGAGGGCAACAAACCAAGCTTTTCCATACCGCCAAGTACGTTGGGCGCAACCATAAAGAGACCTAGAACTCCCGCGACTTTGATGGTGCTCAAAATCATGAGACGAAGGTCGTTGCGACGCGTACGCTGTCGACTCTCTTCCTCAAGTATTCCCATATGTACCTATTCTATGCGGTCGCATCGGATAAGTACGTGATTATCCACAAGTGTCGTGCCGAAACAAAAACTCCCGCTTTCGCGGGAGTTTTTGTTTTCACATTTCACTTTGGAGCCCCCTCTTCGCCAAGGCTTCGAAGGGCAAGGTCGCACCCGTCCTGTTTAGC